>OKVJ01000075.1_pt1 | contig 46477 bp, 38 predicted proteins | sample 1606921 | NCBI WGS metagenome assembly OKVJ01 (sample SAMN03281016, study PRJEB24777) | human gut metagenome | isolation source: fecal sample PR161 from 1 month old female Malay infant, caesarean...
CCCTGGACGGAAACTTTGGTAACCCAGCTTCCCGTTCACACCGTTTTGGCTGGCATGCTGAAGAGGCGGTGGATATCGCCCGTAATCAGATTGCTGACCTGGTGGGTGCCGACCCGCGTGAGATTGTTTTCACCTCCGGTGCGACCGAATCCGACAACCTGGCGATCAAAGGTGCAGCCAACTTTTATCAGAAAAAAGGCAAGCACATCATCACCAGCAAAACCGAACACAAAGCCGTGCTGGACACCTGCCGCCAGCTGGAGCGTGAAGGGTTCGAAGTGACCTATCTGGCGCCGCAGAGCAACGGTATTATTGACCTGAAAGAGCTCGAAGCGGCGATGCGTGACGACACCATCCTGGTCTCCATCATGCACGTTAACAACGAAATCGGCGTCGTTCAGGACATCGCCACCATCGGCGAAATGTGCCGCGCGCGCGGTATCATCTACCACGTGGACGCGACCCAGAGCGTGGGCAAACTGCCTATCGACCTGAGCCAGCTGAAAGTGGACCTGATGTCCTTCTCCGGCCACAAAATCTATGGCCCGAAAGGGATCGGCGCACTGTACGTTCGTCGTAAGCCACGTATCCGCATCGAAGCACAGATGCACGGCGGCGGTCACGAGCGCGGCATGCGTTCCGGTACGCTGCCTGTTCACCAGATCGTGGGCATGGGCGAAGCGTACCGCATTGCGAAAGAAGAGATGGAAACCGAGATGGCACGCCTGCGCACGCTGCGTAACCGTCTGTGGGACGGCGTGAAGGATATGGAAGAAGTGTATCTGAACGGCGATCTCGAGCAGGGCGCGCCGAATATCCTCAACGTCAGCTTCAACTATGTTGAAGGCGAATCGCTGATCATGGCGCTGAAAGACCTGGCCGTTTCTTCCGGTTCTGCCTGTACGTCTGCAAGCCTGGAGCCATCCTACGTGCTGCGCGCGCTGGGTATGACTGACGAGCTGGCACACAGCTCTATCCGTTTCTCTTTAGGTCGTTTCACTACCGAAGAAGAGATTGACTACACCATCAAGCTGGTTCGTAACTCCATTGGACGTCTGCGCGACCTTTCTCCACTGTGGGAAATGTTCAAGCAGGGCGTGGATCTGAACAGCATTGAATGGTCACATCACTAATCGGTATATAAGGAGAATTCAATCATGGCATACAGCGAAAAAGTTATCGATCATTACGAGAACCCGCGCAACGTTGGCTCTTTTGACAACAGCGATGAATCTGTCGGTAGCGGCATGGTTGGCGCGCCAGCGTGTGGCGACGTGATGAAGTTGCAGATTAAAGTCAACAATGAAGGTATCATTGAAGACGCGCGCTTCAAGACCTACGGCTGCGGTTCTGCAATTGCGTCCAGCTCCCTGGTCACCGAGTGGGTGAAGGGCAAGTCTCTGGACGAAGCACAGGCAATCAAGAACACGGATATTGCTGAAGAACTCGAACTGCCGCCGGTGAAAATTCACTGTTCAATTCTGGCAGAAGACGCGATCAAAGCCGCCATTGCGGATTACAAAAGCAAACGTGAAGCAAAATAATTGAGGTTTGAGTATGTCGATTACCCTTAGCGACAGCGCTGCCGCGCGAGTAAGCTCTTTTCTGGCGAACCGTGGTAAAGGCTTTGGCCTGCGACTGGGCGTACGTACCTCCGGCTGTTCTGGTATGGCTTACGTACTGGAGTTTGTTGACGAGCCGGCGTCTGATGACACCGTGTTTGAAGACAAGGGCGTGAAGGTGGTGGTCGATGGCAAAAGCCTGCAATTTCTCAACGGCACTCAGCTGGACTTCGTAAAAGAAGGCCTGAACGAAGGGTTTAAATTCACGAACCCGAACGTCAAAGACGAGTGTGGTTGCGGCGAAAGCTTCCACGTTTAACCGCGCGTCATCCGAAACCCCACCGTGGCTTTGCTACGCGTGGGGTTTGTTCTAACAGGCTACCCCTGAGATTGTTATGGATTACTTCACTCTCTTCGGACTACCCGCTCAATACCCGATCGATCTTCAGGCGCTGACGATCCGCTTTCAGGATCTGCAGCGTCAGTATCATCCGGATAAATTCGCCAGCGGGACGCAGGCAGAGCAGCTGGCTGCGGTATCGCACTCCGCGACCATCAACCAGGCCTGGCAGACGCTGCGCCATCCGCTGGCGCGTGCAGAATATCTGCTCTCGCTCCACGGCTTTGATCTCGCGAGCGAACAGCACACTGTGCGCGACACCGCGTTTCTGATGGAACAGCTGGAGCTGCGCGAAGAGCTGGATGAGATTGAACAGGCCAAAGACGAAGCGCGTCTGGAACGTTTTATCACGCGCGTGAAGGGCATGTTCGATACCCGCCATCAGCAGATGGTGGAGCAACTGAACAACGAGACCTGGGACGTGGCGGCAGACACTGTGCGCAAACTCCGTTTTCTCGATAAACTGCGAAGCAGCGCTGAACAACTCGAAGAAAATCTGCTCGATTTTTAATTTCGGAAGCAATTATGGCCTTATTACAAATTAGTGAGCCTGGCTTAAGCGCCGCACCGCACCAGCGTCGTCTGGCGGTCGGTATTGACCTGGGCACCACCAATTCCCTCGTGGCGACCGTGCGCAGCGGCCAGGCGGAAACGCTGGCCGACGAGCAGGGCCGCCATCTGCTGCCTTCCGTGGTCCACTACCAGCAGCAGGGTCACGCGGTCGGCTATGACGCCCGCGCCAACGCCGCGCGCGATCCGGCCAACACCATCAGCTCCGTAAAGCGCATGATGGGCCGCTCGCTGGCTGATATCCAGACCCGCTACCCGCACCTGCCGTATCAGCTGCAGGCCAGTGAAAACGGTCTGCCGATGATTGCCACGGCGGCCGGTTTACTGAACCCAATTCGCGTGTCTGCTGACATCCTCAAAGCGCTGGCGGCGCGCGCGACGGCGACGCTCGGCGGCGATCTGGACGGCGTAGTGATCACCGTTCCGGCCTATTTTGACGACGCACAGCGTCAGGGCACCAAAGACGCCGCGCGTCTGGCGGGCCTGCACGTGCTGCGCCTGCTGAACGAACCGACGGCGGCGGCGATTGCCTACGGCCTCGACTCCGGTCAGGAAGGGGTGATTGCGGTTTACGACCTCGGCGGCGGTACCTTTGATATTTCTATCCTGCGCCTGAGCCGCGGCGTGTTTGAAGTGCTGGCGACCGGCGGGGATTCCGCGCTCGGCGGCGATGATTTCGACCATCTGCTGGCGGACTACATCCGCGATCAGGCTGGCATCAGCGACCGCAGCGATGCGCGCGTTCAGCGCGAACTGCTGGATGCGGCCATCGACGCCAAAATTGCGCTGAGCGATGCGCAGTCGGTCAGCGTTAATGTCGCAGGCTGGCAGGGTGAAATCACCCGCGACCAGTTCAGCGAGCTGATTGCGCCTCTGGTTAAACGCACCCTGCTGGCCTGCCGTCGCGCATTGAAGGATGCGGGCGTGGAGGCTGACGAGGTGCTGGAAGTGGTCATGGTGGGCGGCTCAACGCGCGTGCCGCTGGTGCGCGAGCGCGTGGGCGAATTCTTTGGCCGCACGCCGCTGACCTCCATCGACCCGGACAAAGTGGTTGCCGTCGGCGCCGCTATCCAGGCCGATATTCTGGTTGGCAACAAGCCGGACAGTGAAATGCTGCTGCTGGACGTCATCCCGCTGTCTCTCGGTCTAGAAACCATGGGCGGCCTGGTGGAGAAAGTGATCCCGCGTAACACCACCATTCCGGTGGCGCGTGCGCAGGAGTTCACCACCTTCAAAGACGGCCAGACCGCGATGTCCATCCACGTGATGCAGGGCGAGCGCGAACTGGTGCAGGACTGCCGCTCTCTGGCGCGCTTTGCGCTGCGCGGCATCCCGGCGCTGCCAGCTGGCGGGGCGCATATCCGCGTGACCTTCCAGGTAGATGCGGACGGCCTGCTGAGCGTCACGGCGATGGAAAAATCGACCGGCGTGGAGTCGTCCATCCAGGTGAAGCCGTCCTACGGCCTGACCGATGGCGAAATCGCCTCCATGATCCAGGATTCAATGAGCTACGCCGAGCAGGATGTGAAGGCGCGTATGCTGGCTGAACAGAAAGTTGAAGCCGCACGCGTGCTGGAAAGTCTGAACGGGGCGCTCGCTGCCGATGCCGCGCTGTTAAGCGCCGCCGAGCGTCAGGTGATTGACGAGGCTGCCGCGCGCTTACGCGCAGTCGCCGAAGGCAATGACGCTGACGCAATAGAAGAAGCCATTAAAAACGTTGATAAACAAACCCAGGACTTCGCTGCTCGCCGCATGGACAAATCTGTCCGCGTCGCGCTGAAAGGCCAGTCCGTGGACGAGGTTTAATATGCCAAAGATTGTTATTTTGCCTCATGCGGACCTCTGTCCGGATGGCGCTGTTCTGGAAGCGAAGACCGGTGAAACCATTCTCGATGTTGCCCTGCGTGCAGGTATCGAAGTGGAACACGCCTGTGAAAAATCCTGTGCATGCACCACCTGCCACTGCATCGTGCGTGAAGGTTTTGACTCTCTCGCCGAGAGCACCGAAGACGAAGACGACATGCTTGATAAAGCATGGGGTCTGGAGCCAGACAGCCGCCTGAGCTGCCAGGCCGCGGTGACCGATGAAGATCTGGTCGTGGAATTCCCACGCTACACCATCAACCACGCACGCGAGCATTAATATGGGACTGAAGTGGACAGACAGCCGTGAAATCGGCGAAGCGCTCTACGACGCGAACCCGGATCTCGATCCCAAAACCGTACGATTCACCGACATGCACCAGTGGATCTGCGATTTAGAGGATTTCGACGACGATCCAAACGCATCCAATGAAAAAATTCTGGAGGCGATTCTGTTAGTCTGGTTAGATGAAGCAGAGTAAATCACTTAACGGGCTGCCTTCAGGCGGCCCGTTTGCTAATAAGGATAAATAAAATGACCGAAGCGATGAAGATTACGCTCTCTACGCAGCCCGCCGACGCGCGCTGGGGCGAGAAAGCCAGCTACAGCATCAACAACGACGGTATCACCCTGCACCTGACGGGCAAAGATGATTTAGGTCTGATCCAGCGCGCCGCGCGTAAAATTGACGGCCTGGGCATTAAGCATGTCTCGCTGGAAGGCGAAGGTTGGGATACTGACCGCAGCTGGGCGTTCTGGGCGGGCTACAAAGGCCCGAAAGGCACCCGTAAAATTGAGTGGGCGAACCTCGATGAAGCCGGTCAGAAAGAACTGGAAAGCCGCCTGAAAATTATCGACTGGGTGCGCGATACCATTAACGCCCCTGCGGAGGAGTTAGGCCCTGAGCAACTGGCGCAGCGCGCCGTTGACCTGCTGTGCGGCGTGGCGGGGGATAACATGTCCTACCGCATCACCAAAGGTGAAGATCTGCGCGAGCAGAACTACATGGGCATCCACACCGTGGGCCGCGGCTCCGAACGTCCTCCGGTCCTGCTGGCGCTGGATTACAACCCAACCGGCGATAAAGACGCGCCGGTCTTTGCCTGCCTGGTCGGTAAAGGCATTACCTTCGACACCGGCGGCTACAGCCTGAAGCAGAGCGCGTTCATGGATTCCATGAAGTCCGACATGGGCGGCGCGGCAACCATCACCGGCGCGCTGGCGTTCGCCATCACCCGCGGTCTGAACAAGCGCGTGAAGCTCTACCTGTGCTGCGCGGATAACATGGTGAGCGGCAACGCCTTCAAGCTGGGCGACATCATTCGCTACCGCAACGGTAAAAATGTCGAAGTGATGAACACCGATGCCGAAGGCCGTCTGGTGCTGGCCGATGGCCTGATCGACGCCTCTGCCCAGAAGCCAGAGCTGATTATCGACATGGCGACCCTGACCGGCGCGGCGAAAACCGCCCTGGGCAACGACTACCATGCGCTGTTCAGCTTTGACGACAAGCTGGCCGCTCGCCTGCTGGCAAGCGCGGCTGCGGAAAACGAACCGTTCTGGCGTCTGCCGCTGGCCGAGTTCCACCGCAGCCAGCTGCCGTCTAACTTTGCCGAGCTGAATAACACCGCGAGCGCGGCGTACCCGGCGGGGGCAAGTACCGCAGCAGGCTTCCTGTCGCACTTCGTTGAGAACTATCACGAAGGCTGGCTGCACATCGACTGCTCCGCAACCTACCGTAAGGCGGCAGTTGAGCAGTGGTCCGCGGGTGCGACCGGTCTGGGCGTGCGTACCGTGGCGAACCTGCTGACGGCTGAGTGATCTTTTTTGCCCGGCGGCGCTGCGCTTGCACGGGCCTGTGGTTTTGTAGGCCGGGTAAGCAAAGCGCCACCCGGCGTTTATTGAAGTAGCCAAACTATGTCAGATACCAAAAACGAATTAGAAAACCTGCTGGAACAGGCGGCGACCGAGCCCGCCCACCGTCCGGCATTTTTCCGCACGCTGCTGGAATCCACCGTCTGGGTGCCGGGCACCGCGGCGGAAGGTGAGCAGGTAGTGGAAGACAGCGCGCTGGATCTGCTGCACTGGGAGAAAGATGACGGCACGTCGGTTATCCCGTTCTTCACTTCATTGGAAGCGTTGCAGGAAGCGGTAGAAGATGAACAGGCGTTCGTGGTGATGCCGGTGCGCACGCTGTTCGAAATGACGCTGGGCCAGACGCTGTTCCTTAACGCTAAGCTGCCAACCGGGAAAGAGTTCACCCCGCGCGAGATCAGCCATCTGATTGGTGAAGAGGGCAATCCGCTTAGCACCCAGGAGGTGCTGGAAGGGGGCGAAACGCTGCTGCTGTCTGAGGTGGCCGAGCCGCCTGCGCAGATGATCGATTCGCTGACGACGCTGTTCAAAACGCTCAAGCCCGTCAGGCGCGCGTTCCTCTGCTCTATCAAAGAGAGCGCTGACGAAAAGCCTGTTCTGCTGATTGGGATTGAAGCCGACGGCGATATCGACGACATCATTCAGGCGGCGGGAAGCGTGGCCACCGACACGCTGCCGGGCGATGAGCCGATCGATATCTGTCAGGTGACGAAAGGTGAGAAGGGCATCAGCCACTTCATCACCGAGCATATCACGCCGTTCTACGAGCGTCGCTGGGGCGGCTTCCTGCGCGATCTCAAGACCAACCGCATCATCTGATTACGGCGGGGTGAATGTCACCCCGTTGCCTCCAGCAGCAGTAAATCCATCAGCAGCACCAGATTCGACTCAAACGACGTCACGCCCGCGGCTTCGGCGGCGAAGTGCACCGCTTCGTCATACAGTGCAAAGTGCACGTCCGCCATGCCCGCCAGCGTATTGGCCGAGGCGCGGGTAAAGGCGACGACCGTCATGCCGACGTTTTTGGCAATCCGCGCCTTATCCAGCACCTGTTCCGTTTCGCCGCTGCGGGAGACGGCAATAAATACCTGATAACGCGCGGCGTTGCTGAGAAAAATGTTTCGGCTGTCCCCCGGCCCGGAGATGAACGCCGTTTTGCCCAGCACCTGCAGCTTCTTGGTCAGGTATTCGGCAAAGAGATAGGAAAACCCGGCCCCGTAGAGGAAAAAGCTTTCTTTCTGCCGTAGCAGGTCGGCGAACTGCTGGCGCTTCTCCTGCGTGATCCACTGGAAGGTGTGCTGATAGTTAGCGATAAACTGATTAAACAGCGCCGGGAGCTCAGGAAGGGATTGAGCCTGAGCGGCAATATGTGGCGTGTCGGAGAGCAGCTGCTTGCAGTGCCAGATAAACTCGCTAAAGCCGCTAAACCCCAGCTTCTGACACAGCCGCATAATGGTGGCGGTAGAAACAAATGTCGCCTGCGCCAGTTCGCGCACCGTGATGTTGCCCACCAGCAGCGGATGCTCCGTCAGGTGGGCGAGGACGCGATACTCCGCGCGGGTCAGGGACGCCCCGCGCGTTAACAGCGTGGCCAGGCGGTTATCCATTATTTCGCCGGTTCAACTGGCAGATCGTCACGCGCTCCCCATTCGCTCCAGGCGCCGTCGTAGAGCGTAAGGTCGTTGACGCCGAGGGTGGCAAGCGCCAGGATCACCACGCAGGCCGTCACGCCGGAGCCGCAGCTGGCAATAATCGGGCGATGTAAATCCACGCCCGCGCGGTCAAAAATGGCACGCAGCTCGTCGGTAGTTTTCAGCTCGCCCTCAAACACCAGGTCGCCCCACGGCACGTTCAGCGCACCTGGAATATGGCCTCGTCTCAGCCCTGGACGTGGTTCATCCGCTTCAGCGTTAAAGCGTGGTGCAGGGCGCGCATCGACGATTTGCGCCGTCTTTTCATGGCTCGCGACCAGTACGTCGGTCAGGCGCTTCACCACGTTAGCGTCGAACGTCGCGTCGAACTCGCCCTCCGGCAGCGTCACGTCGCCCTGCTGGAGCGGCAGCTCGTCACGCTTCCAGCCCGCCAGACCGCCCGCCAGAATCGAGACTTTTTCCACGCCAAACTGTTTCAGCATCCACCATGCGCGCGGCGCGGAGAACAGATTGCCTTCATCGTAAACAACAAGATGTTTGTCTTTGCTGACACCCAGCTCGCGCATCGCCACGGAAAACGCTTCCGGGCGCGGCAGCATGTGCGGCAGGGGAGAGGTATGATCGGAGAGGGCTTCGATATCAAAAAATACCGCGCCAGGCAGATGCCCTGCGCGGTATTCACCAGGAACGTCACGATGTTCCTGGCCCGGCGGGGCCATACGCGCGTCAATAATCTGGACTTCCGGATCGTCGCCGTGCTCAATCAGCCAGTCGGCGGCGACAAAATATGAGGTGGACATGGGTTGCCTCCATTCTTTTCCGTAAAAAAGGATTGTCGGTGTTTTTTCTGACACCGACAAGCAAACCACGTTCAACTCGCGAGCAAGCCCCTATTTTTTCACCGTTTCGCCGTCCTCCCAGGCTTTTTGCAGCGCAGGCCAGTATTCGCGGTTGGCTTCTATCATCTCATCCAGAATCGCTTTTGCGTGCTCCATGGTGGGCACGGTGCGGTTGAGGGTGAACGCCTGAAGCGCTTTCTCATAGCTGCCTTCGATGGTCGCCTCTACCAGCAGTTGTTCAGAAGCCAGCTGCTGTTGCAGCAGGGTCTGGTGGAACAGCGGTACCAGCCCCACGCGCTCAGGCTCCGGCCCTTCGGAGGTGATGTAGGCGGGTACTTCCACCACCGCATCGTATGGCAGATTAGTAATCGCCCCGCGGTTTTCGACCATCACCAGATGACGCTGGCGCAGGTTGAACGCCAGCGAGCAGGCGACATCGACGATAAACTCGCCGTGAACGCCCACGTGGAAGGCATCCGGTAAAATCCCGGTGCGCTTGTACTCTTCAGCAGCAGCAAAAAGTTTTTTCTCACGCCCGTTCATCACTTCATTGGCGCGGGTATAGTCCGGGTTCTGATGCTCCACAATCTGGTTCGGCATCAGGTAGTACTGCAGGTACGGGTTCGGCAGGTACTCCGGGAAGTTATCCATAATCGGCTTGATGTTGCGCCAGGTTTTAACCCACGAAGGATCCGAGTGCTGCGGATCGGTTTTGGCCGCATCTTCCGTCAGCAGGCCAAACTTCGCGATATGTTTACGCAGCTCCGGTAATTTGTCCTCGCCGTCCACCAGCACGCGGGTAAACCAGCCGAAGTGGTTCAGGCCAAAGTAGTCCACCTCCAGTTTGCGACGATCGACACCCAGAATGGCCCCCATATTACGCATCGCCGCGACCGGCATATCGCAGATGTTCAGCACGCGAGCATTTGGTCGCAGGCGTCGCACGCCCTCCGCGACGATCGCCGCCGGGTTGGAGTAGTTCACGATCCAGGCTTTCTCATGCGCGTAACGATCCACCAGATCTATAAGCTCGACCATCGGCAGGATCGTGCGCAGTCCGTAGGCCAGCCCGCCGGGGCCGCAGGTCTCCTGGCCGACCACGCCGTGACGCAGCGGGATCTTCTCATCCTGCTCGCGCATTTTGTACTGGCCGACGCGCATCTGGGCAAAAACAAAGTGCGCGCCGCTGAAGGCCACTTCCGGGTCACTGGTGACGGTAAATTTGATGCTCTGACTGTGGTCGCGAATCACTTTCTCAACCACCGGCGCAATGGTGTTCTGACGCGCCTCGTCGATGTCATAGAGGCGGATTTCAGCCAGCGGGAAATCCTGCAGGCGCACCATCAGGCTTTTCACTATACCCGGCGTGTAGGTACTGCCGCCGCCGGCAATCGACAGAATGAATGGGGGTGTAAACATCTTTAGCTCCTTTCAGAGAAACGTCTCAACGGCTTCTCGCATTTTTTTGACGTGCAGCCCGTAGACCACCTGAACGTTGTTACCTTGTTTGATAATCCCTTTCGCGCCGGTCGCCTTCAGGCGCGGCTCGTCGATGATGGCGACATCCTTCACCGTGACGCGTAAGCGGGTGTAGCAGTTATCCACAACCTCAATATTTTCCCGGCCGCCCAGGCCCACCACGATGGACTCGCCCAGCCCGTCGTTATTGCCCTTCGCCTGGTACTCCTGCTTGCTGTAGAGACGCGTCTCCTGGTCCTCATCTTCACGGCCAGGTGTTTTCATGTTGAAGCGCAGGATCAGGAAGCGGAACACCACAAAGTAGAGGGCAAACATGATCAGCCCAACCACGATGTACATCGGCCAGTTGGATTTCTCGGTGCCGAGCGGCAGGTTGTAAAGAATGAAATCGATAATCCCATTGGCACCGATGGCATGAACGCCCAGCAGCGAGAACAGCATCATGCCAATACCGGTCAGGACCGCATGCACCACGAACAGTAGCGGGGCGACGAACAGGAAGGAGAATTCAATCGGTTCGGTCACGCCGACCAGCAGCGAGGTCAGCGCCGCCGGGATCAGAATGGCTTTCGCAACGGCTTTACGCTCCGGCTTCGCGGTCATGTACATCGCCAGCGCGGCGGCAGGCAGGCCGAACATCTTGCTGATCCCGCGCGCGTCCCACACTACCGTGCTGCTGAGCTGTTTCACTTCCGGGCAGGCCATCTCGGCGAAGTAGATATTGCGCGCCCCCTGGTAAGCCGTGCCGCACACCTCCTGCGTGCCCCCCAGTTCGGTATACAGGAACGGCGTATAAACCAGATGGTGCAGGCCGGTCGGCACCAGAATGCGCTCAAGGAAACCGTAGATCGCCACCCCGAACGGGCCAGAGCCTTTAATTGCCAGCGCCAGGGCGCTAATCCCATGCTGCGCGTACGGCCAGAGTTCGCTCATTACCACGCCGAGCAGCATAGAGACGGGCAACATGACAATGGCGACAAAACAGTGGCCGGAGTAAATCGCCATCGCGCCGTTAAACTGTACGCCGGAGTATTTGTTGTACAGGTAACCGGAGAGCGCCCCGGTCAGGATCCCGGCGAAAACGCCCATCTCCAGCACCTGAACGCCCAGCACCATGCTTTGCCCGGCGGCTTTAATCTGCTCAGCAGGGGCCAGCTCGCCCTGCAGCTGCAGCGTCACGTTCATGGCGTTGATAAACACCACGAAAGTCACCAGACCAATCAGCGCCGCGTAGCCTTTATCGCGCGTCGCCAGACCAATCGGGATCCCGACGGCAAACACCAGCGCCAGGTTGACCAGCACCGACACGGCAGATTTGGCGATCAGCTGGCCGATACTCTGGATAAGCGGATGGCCAAGGAACGGCAGGTATTCGGCCAGGTTACCGTTGCCCAGCACATTGCCAAAGGCGATAAACAGACCGACAATCGGTAAGATAAGTACCGGTCCGTATAATGATTTTCCGAAATTTTGTAGGGCGTTCACGGCTCGTTTCATGGCTTTCTCTCTTTTTGAACCGCGCACTCGGGGTGCGTCATGGTCATAAAACTAGCAGGCTCTGAGCGAACATATCCAGCTATCTTCTTGTTTTAAAAACAAATGACGTAAAAGGTAACATGTGACGTTATGCGCTGTGATCGCGGTTCCATCCCGGTGTAGCGGCGTGATGCCATTATGCGAGGCGCTTTCCAGATTCTTAAATTGGACTTTTTGTATTAACGAAACTTGCGGATAATACTTATCCGGACGACGACCAACAGGCCCCCTCAGGCCAGGGACACAGGATGAAACCGTTTCGCTTAGCCGCGATCTCTCTCGCGCTGCTCACCACCTTTACGCTTGTCGGCTGTGATAACAGCGACGATAAACCTCAGGCTGCGGCTCCCGCAGCATCCACCGCATCAACACCGAAAGCCGCGGAAAAGCCCGACGCTGAAAAGCTGGCTAAAATGGCCGCCCAGAGTCAGGGAAAAGCGCTGACTCTGCTTGATGCGTCTGAAGTGCAACTGGACGGCGCCGCTACGCTGGTGCTGACCTTCTCTGTCCCGCTGGATCCGGAACAGGATTTCGCGAAAACAGTGCATGTTGTGGATAAGAAAAGCGGCAAAGTTGACGGGGCGTGGGAACTTGCGCCTAACCTGAAAGAGCTTCGCCTGCGCCATCTGGAGCCTAACCGAAACCTGGTTATCACCGTGGATCGTGGGCTGGTGGCGCTGAACAAAGCGACTTTTGGCATTGATTATGAAAAAGCTCTGACCACGCGAGATATAGAGCCGACGGTCGGTTTTGCCAGCCGCGGCTCGCTGCTGCCGGGCAAGGTGGTGGAAGGGCTGCCGGTGATGGCGCTTAACGTCAACAATGTGGACGTCAATTTCTACCGCGTGAAACCGGAATCGCTGGCCTCGTTTGTCAGCCAGTGGGAGTACCGCAACTCGCTGACCAACTGGGAATCTGACAATCTGCTGAAGATGGCGGAACTGGTCTATACCGGTCGTTTTGACCTCAACCCGGCGCGCAACACGCGTGAAAAACTGCTCCTGCCGCTTAAAGATATCAAGCCGCTTCAGCAGTCCGGCGTTTATATCGCCGTCATGAACCAGGCAGGGCACTACAACTACAGCAATGCCGCAACGCTCTTTACCCTGAGCGATATCGGTTTGTCTGCTCACCGCTATCATAACCGGCTGGACATTTTCACCCAGAGCCTGGAAAACGGTGCGGCGCAGTCCGGCGTCACCGTCACGCTGCTGAATGACAAAGGTCAGACGCTCGCCGAAGCCAGCAGCGACGCCGACGGCCATGCGAAGCTTGAAACAGACAAAGAAGCCGCGCTGATCCTCGCCAGCAAAGACGGCCAGACTACGCTGCTCGATCTCAAGCTGCCAGCGCTCGACCTGGCAGAGTTCGACATCGCCGGTAGCCCCGGCTTCAGCAAGCAATTCTTTATGTTTGGCCCGCGCGATCTTTATCGTCCGGGTGAAACTGTGATCCTTAACGGCCTGCTGCGCGACAGCGACGGAAAACCGCTTCCCGATCAGCCCGTGAAGCTTGACGTGCTGCGCCCGGACGGCCAGGTGGCACGCACGATCGTTGTTCAGCCTGAGAACGGCCTCTACCGCTTCAATTACCCGCTGGATAGCGGCGCGCAGACCGGCATGTGGCATATTCGCGCCAATACGGGCGATAACCAGCAGCGCCTGTGGGATTTCCACGTCGAAGATTTTATGCCCGAGCGTATGGCGCTCAATCTGACGGGACAAAAAGCACCGGTTTCCCCACAGGATGAGGTGGACTTCAACATCGTGGGCTATTACCTGTATGGCGCTCCGGCCAACGGCAATTCTCTTCAGGGCCAGCTTTTCCTGCGTCCGCTGCGTGAGGCCGTTGCTGCGCTGCCCGGCTTCCAGTTTGGTGATATTGCGGAAGAAAACCTGAGCCGCAGTCTGGATGAAGTGCAGCTTACGCTGGATGAGCAGGGGCACGGGCAGGTCACCATCGAAAGCCAGTGGAAAGAGGTACACTCTCCTCTGCAGCTGATCCTGCAGGCGAGCCTTCTGGAATCAGGCGGTCGTCCGGTGACGCGCCGCGCGGAGCAGGCTATCTGGCCGGCGGCGCAACTTCCCGGTATCCGTCCGCAGTTCGCCAGTAAGGCGGTCTACGACTACCGTACCGATACCACCGTCAACCAACCGATTGTCGACGAGAACGGCAACGCCAGCTTTGACATCGTCTATGCCGATGCCAGCGGCGCGAAAAAAGCGGTATCCGGCTTACAGGTACGCCTGATCCGTGAACGCCGTGACTATTTCTGGAACTGGTCCGAGAGCGAAGGCTGGCAGTCTCAGTTTGATCAAAAAGATCTGATTGAGGGCGAGCAGGAGCTTAGCCTTAAGGCCGATGAAACCGGCAAAGTCACCTTCCCGGTGGAGTGGGGCTCATACCGTCTGGAAGTGAAAGCGCCTGATGATGTGGTCAGCAGCGTGCGCTTCTGGGCAGGTTACAGCTGGCAGGATAACAGCGACGGCACGGGTGCGGTGCGCCCTGACCGCGTGACCCTGAAACTGGATAAACCGGCCTATCAGCCAGGCGATACCATCCAGCTGCACATTGCAGCGCCAGCCGCAGGCAAGGGCTATGCGATGATCGAGTCCAGCGAAGGGCCGCTGTGGTGGAAAGAGATCGACGTACCGGCAAACGGGCTCGATCTTTCCATTCCGGTGGATAAAGCCTGGAAACGTCACGATCTCTATCTCAGTACGCTGGTGGTGCGTCCTGGCGATAAATCCAAATCCGCCACGCCGAAGCGCGCGGTCGGTCTGCTGCATCTGCCGATGGGCGACGAAAATCGCCGCCTGAACATCGCGCTGGATAACCCGCAGAAAATGCGTCCAAACCAGACGCTCTCCGTGAAGGTGAATGCCAGCGTGAAAGAGGGGGCGGTTCCGCAGAAAGTGAACGTGCTGGTGTCGGCGGTGGACAGCGGCGTGCTGAACATTACCGATTACGTTACGCCGGATCCGTGGCAGGCCTTCTTCGGCCAGAAGCGTTACGGCGCCGATATCTATGATATCTACGGCCAGGTCATTGAAGGGCAGGGCCGCATGGCCGCGCTGCGTTTCGGTGGTGATGGCGATGAACTCAAGCGCGGCGGTAAACCGCCGGTGAACCACGTCACCATTATTGCCCAACAGGCTCAGCCGGTTACGCTGGATGCCAACGGAGAAGGCACCGTTACGCTGCCGATTGGTGATTTCAACGGCGAACTGCGTCTGATGGCGCAGGCGTGGACGGAAGATGATTTCGGCAGCAGCGAAAGCAAGGTTGTGGTGGCCGCGCCGGTTATTACCGAGCTTAATACTCCGCGCTTCCTGGCAAGTGGAGATACCTCACGGCTGACGCTGGATCTCACTAACCTGACCGACAAACCGCAATCGCTGAACGTCGCCCTGAGCGCGACAGGCAAACTGTCTCTGGAAGGTGCACAGCCGCAGCCGGTTCAGTTGCCGCCGGGCGCGCGCAGTACCCTGTTTATTCCGGTGCGCGCACTGGAGGGTTATGGCGACGGTGAAGTGACCGCGCAGGTGACCGGCCTGCAGCTTCCGGGCGAAACCTTCGCACCGCAGCAGAAAAGCTGGAAAATTGGCGTACGTCCGGCATTCCCGGCGCAGACGGTCAATACCGGTGCCATGCTGAACCCCGGCGAGTCCTGGACCGCACCGGCGCAGCACAGCAACGGTTTCTCTCCTGCCACTCTGCAGGGGCAACTGCTACTGAGCGGCAAGCCACCGCTCAACCTGGCGCGCTATATTCGTGAACTGCAGGCGTATCCGTATGGCTGCCTGGAGCAGACCACCAGCAGCCTGTTCCCGTCACTCTATACCAACGCCGCGCAGCTTACCGCGCTTGGTATAAAAGGAGATACCGATGACAAGCGCCGTGCTGCCATTGATATCGGGATCTCCCGTCTGCTGCAGATGCAGCGTGATGATGGCGGTTTTGCCTTGTGGGATAAAAACGGGCCAGAAGAGTACTGGCTGACCGCCTATGTGACTGACTTCCTGGTGCGCGCGGGCGAGCAGGGTTATAGCGTACCTGCCGATGCGGTGAACAACGCCAACAACCGACTGCTGCGCTATCTGCAGGATCCGGGCATGATGTCTATCCGCTACAGCGACGACACCCAGGCCAGCAAATTTGCCGTGCAGGCGTATGCCTCGCTGGTGCTGGCGCGTCAGCAAAAAGCCCCGCTGGGCGCGCTGCGTGAAATCTGGGATCGCCACGCTCAGGCCGCCTCCGGGCTGCCGCTGATGCAGCTGGGTATGGCGCTTAAACTGATGGGCGACGCGCCGCGCAGCCAGCAGGCGCTGGATCTGGCGCTCAAAACGCCGCGCAACGACAGCAAAACATGGATGGCCGATTACGGCAGCCCGCTTCGCGATAACGCGCTGATGCTCTCCCTTCTGGAGGAGTATAAATTGCTGCCGGATGCGCAAAATACGCTGCTGATTGCTCTTTCTGAACAGGCATTCAGCCAGCGCTGGCTATCCACCCAGGAGAGCAATGCGCTGTTCCTGGCCGGACGTTCGCTGCAAACCCTGTCAGGCGCATGGCAGGCGAAAACCTCCCTGTCTGATACCGCATCAGGCGGCGATAAGGCGCAGGTACAAAACGTAAGCGGCGACCAGCTTGGTGCGCTTCAGGTAACCAATACCGGCACGGCACCGCTGTGGGTACGTCTGGACAGTACCGGCTATCCGGAATATGCGCCTCAGCCGAGTTCCAACGTGCTGCAGGTTGAACGTCATATCCTGGCAACCGATGGCAGCAGCAAATCGCTCTCTTCGCTGAAGAGCGGTGAGCTGGTGCTGGTCTGGCTTGAAGTGAAAGCCAGCCAGAACGTGCCGGATGCGCTGGTTGTGGATCTCCTCCCGGCTGGTCTGGAGCTGGAAAACCAGAACCTGACGAGCAGCAGCGCAAGCCTGCAGGACAGCGGCAGCGAAGTGCAGAACCTGCTCAGCCAGATGCAGCAGGCGGACATTCAGCACATGGAGTTCCGCGACGACCGCTTTGTGGCCGCCGTGCCGGTAAACGAAGGTCAGCCGGTTACGCTGGTTTATCTGGCCCGTGCCGTAACGCCGGGCACCTACCAGGTGCCGGTTCCGATGGTGGAGTCTATGTACGTTCCGCAGTGGCGGGCAACGGGTGCGGCCAGCGGCCCGCTGATTGTTGTTCCGTAATATGTTGATAGCGCGTCTGACACGCTCCCGCTGGCTTTGGCTGGCGGGAGCGCTTCTCGTTTTAGGGGGGCTGATTGTCGCCGCCGACCGCCTGTGGCCGCTGCCTCTGAAAGAGGTTAACCTCGCACGAGTTGTGGTGGACGAGAAGGGCGCGCCGCTCTGGCGTTTTGCCGACAGCGAAGGCATCTGGCGCTACCCGGTGACCATTGAAGAGGTTTCTCCCCGTTATCTTGAGGCTCTGATCCAGTACGAAGATCGCTGGTTCTGGGAGCATCCGGGTGTAAACCCGCTCTCTGTCCTGCGCGCCGCCTGGCAGGATCTCAGCTCCGGAAGAGTGGTTTCGGGAGGAAGCACGCTTACCATGCAGGTGGCACGCCTGCTGGATCCGCATCCGCGCACCTTTGGCGGCAAAATTCGCCAGCTCTGGCGGGCGATGCAGCTGGAATGGCACCTCTCTAAGCGTGACATTCTTACGCTCTATCTCAATCGTGCTCCGTTTGGCGGCACGCTGCAGGGCGTGGGAGCAGCAAGCTGGACCTACCTTGGGAAACCCCCGTCGCAGCTGAGCTACTCCGACGCGGCGTTGCTGGCGGTACTGCCGCAGGCACCCAGCCGTCTGCGCCCGGATCGCTGGCCCGAGCGGGCCGAAGCGGCACGCAACAAAGTGCTCGATCGCATGATGATTCAGGGCGTCTGGTCAGCAAAGCAGGTGAAGGAGTCCCGTGAAGAGCCTGTATGGCTGGCTCCCCGGCAGATGCCGCAGCTGGCGCCGCTCTTTGCACGCATGATGCTCGGCAAAAGCCGCGACACAAAAATTGTCACTACGCTGGATGCCGGACTGCAACGGCAGCTGGAAGAGCTGGCGATGAACTGGAAATCCCGCCTGCCGGCACGCAGTTCGCTGGCGATGATCGTGGTCGATCATACCGACATGAAGGTGCGCGGCTGGGTCGGCTCGGTGGATATCAACGATGACACGCGTTTCAGCCATGTGGATATGGTTAACGCGATCCGATCCCCGGGCTCGGTATTGAAACCGTTTATCTACGGTATGGCGCTGGATGATGGCCTGATCCATCCCGCCTCGCTGCTTCAGGACGTGCCCAGAAAAACCGGTGATTATCGCCCGGGAAATTTTGACAGCGGGTTCCACGGGCCGGTCAGCATGAGTGAAGCGCTGGTGCGCTCGCTCAACCTGCCAGCCGTCCAGGTGCTGGAAGCCTACGGTCCCAAACGGTTTGCCGGGATGCTGAGTAACGCAGGCCTGCCGCTGATCCTGCCTGCCGGAGCGCAGCCGAATCTGTCGCTGATCCTGGGTGGCGCAGGCGCGAGGCTGGCGGATATCGCCGCCGCGTACAGCGCCTTTGCAAGGCATGGCAAGGTGGGCCGGCTGCGCTTACAGCCGGGCGACCCGCTAACTGAACGCCCGCTGTTATCGCCAGGTTCGGCGTGGATTATTCGCCGTATTCTGGCGAATGAAGCGCAGCCGCTGCCGGACAGTGCGCTGCCGCAAATTGCGCCGCTGGCGTGGAAAACGGGCACCAGCTACGGCTACCGTGATGCCTGGGCCATCGGTCTGAATGCCCGTTACGTCATCGGCATATGGACCGGACGACCTGACGGCACGCCGGTAGCGGGGCAGTTTGGTTTTGCCAGCGCGGTTCCGCTATTAAACCAGGTGAATAACCTGCTTCAGTCACGCTCGACAATAGACGAGGCCCGCCTGCCGCGCGATCCGCGTCCGGAAAGCGTTGGGCGGGGCGTAATCTGCTGGCCGGGCGGCCAGTCGCTGCCGGAAGGCAGTGAAAACTGTCGGCGTCGTCTTTCGACCTGGCTGCTGGAAGGGAGTGAACCGCCCACGCTGCTGCTGCCGGAACAGGAAGGCATTCGCGGCATTCGTTTCCCGGTCTGGCTGGATAAAACGGGCAAGCGTGTGGCGGCAGATTGCCCTGATGCCACAGAAAAAGTTCTCGACGTCTGGCCGCTGCCGCTGGAGCCGTGGCTGCCCGCAGCGGAAAAAAGGGCTTCGCGTCTTCCTGCGAGATCGACGCTCTGCCCGCCGCTGGATAATAACAATGCAGCACCGCTTATGATTTCGGGTATCAGAGAGGGGGCTGTTATTAAGCGACTCCCTGGTGAAGGGAACGTGACGCTATCTGTTATTACGACTGGAGGAGAAGGTGGGCGCTGGTGGTTTTTAAATGGAGAACCGTTAGAAGGCCGCAATAATACTCATTCATTAAAATTATATTTGCCTGGCGAATATCAATTACTTGTAATGGATGACTCAGGACAAACGGCGACGGTGAATTTTGAATTAGACCGTTAAGTGTTACCCCCGAAGAGTTAGTTTGATAATTATCAATATTCGTTCCTGAAAAAAAACGAGAATGCGTTTTTATTTTAAGGAACGAGCAATGAAGAAAAATAAAAATCAGGGAGAGGGGCTTATTCCCGCGCTATCCCGGCGTCATTTTATTCAGGCAGGGTCGGCGCTCGCCGCCCTTCCTTTTGTAGCGACAACAGGTAAAGCACAGGCACAGAGTGCAGCGGCAACACACGCGACGCCTGAAGAAAAAGTGGTGCAAACCTGCAGCACGTTTGACTGCGGCGGTAAATGTGATATTCGCGCTCACGTCAGTGAGGGCGTAGTCACAAGAATTTCAACGCGTCCGGATAATGAACTGGATCCTCAAATGCCTGTTATGCGCGCCTGCGTTCGTGGCCGCGCTTATCGGAAATTTGTTTATCATCCCGATCGGCTTAAATATCCAATGAAACGCGTGGGTAAACGTGGCGAAGGAAAATTCGAGCGTATTACCTGGGATGAAGCCACCACGCTTATTGCGAATCAATTAAAAACGATTACACAAAAATACGGCGCTGCCTCACGCTATGTGCATGTGGGCACTGCGGTATCCGGCGGAACGTTTTCCGGCGATAAAATGGTTCGTCGTCTGCTCAACTTAACCGGCGGCTATCTTGAAAGCTATCACTCGGTCAGTATGGGCAACACGGCGGCAGCCACGCCGTATACCTACGGCACCGCCGCCAGCGGCAGCTCTCTGGACACGCTGCTGGATACCAAACTGGTCATCCTCTGGGGACATAACCCGACGGAGACGATCTTTGGTCACAGCAACTACTTCTATCAGAAGATGAAGCAAAACGGCACGCGCTTTATCGTCGTCGATCCGCGCTATTCCGATACGGTTTCCTCTCTTGCCGACCAGTGGATCCCGCTGCTTCCCACAACAGACAACGCCCTGATGGACGCCATGATGTACACGATCGTCACGGAGAATCTGCACGATCGCGACTTCATCCAGCGCTATACCCTGGGCTTTGACGAAGCATCCATGCCGGAAGGCGTTCCGGCCAATGAATCCTTGATGGCTTATCTGAGCGGCGCAAAAGATGGCGTGGCGAAAACGCCCGAGTGGGCAGAGAAAATCACCCACGTGCCTGCGCAGACCATTCGTCAGCTGGCGCGCGACTACGCAACCACCAAACCCGCCGCGCTGATCCAGGGCTGGGGACCGCAGCGCCATAACTGCGGCGAGCGCACCGCGCGCGGCTCGACGTTACTGGCAACGCTGACGGGTAACGTTGGGGTGAAGGGCGGCTGGGCGGCAGGCTATGGCGGCTGCGCTAATCGTAAATTTGCTGCCGGGCCGGAGATGCCGGATAACCCGGTAAAAGCCAAAATATCGGTGATGAACTGGGTGCAGGCCGCCGATGATGCTTCTAAGGTAACGGCGGAAGACGGCCTGAAGGATGCAGAGAAGCTGGACAGCAATATCCGCATCCTCTTCTCGCTGGCGGGAAATTATCTGGCTAACCAGAACCCGGATCTGCATCAGGCGACGCGCGTGCTGGAAGACGAGTCGAAAATCGAGTTTATCGTCGCAAGCGATCTGTTTATGACGCCGAGCGCCAGATACGCCGATCTTCTCCTGCCGGAAACCAGCTTTATGGAACGCTGGAATATTGGCGAAACCTGGGGCACGGCCAGCTATCTGATCCTGTCGGAAAAGCTGATTGAACCTGAATTCGAACGCCGTTCAGACTACGACTGGCTGCGGGAAGTTGCTGCTAAGCTTGGCGTCGAACCTGCATTCAGCGAGGGCCGTGACGAAAAAGCGTGGATTGAGCACATCTGGGAGCAGACGCGGCTCTCCATGCCAGATGAAAACCTGCCGGACTTCGCGACGCTACAAAAGACGCGTCAGCATCTTTTCAAAAGCGCGCCGTTCGTCGCTTTTGAAGACAATATTCGCGATCCGCAAAATCATCCATTCCCGACGCCGTCCGGGAAAATTGAGATCTTCTCGAAGCGTCTGTACGACATGCACCATCCGGAGATTCCGGCGCTGTCGCACTACGTGCCCGCCCACGAAGGGCCGGAAGACGAACTGGCGAAAACCTTCCCGCTGCAGCTGATCACCTGGAAAGGGAAAAACCGTGCTAACTCAACCCAGTACGCCAACCCGTGGCTGATTGAGGCGCAGCAGCAAAAGCTGTGGATCAACCCGCAGGACGCGCAAAAGCGCGGCATTTCCCAGGGGGATACCGTGCGCATTCATAACGCGCGCGGCATTTGTGAAATTCCGGCTGAGGTCACGCCGCGCATCATTCCGGGCGTTGTTGCCATGCAGGCAGGCGCCTGGTGGCAGCCGGACGAACAGGGCGTCGATAAAGGCGGCTGCGCGAACGTGCTCAGCTCTGCCCGTATTACCGCGCTTGCGAAAGGGAATTCCCATCAAACCATGCTGGTGGAGGTAGCTAAAGCATGAGTCAGTTTAAACACTACGCGCCGGTGAGCGATAAACAGCTGGGTTTCTATATTGACTCTTCCCGCTGCTCGGGCTGCAAGGCATGCCAGGTGGCGTGCAAAGACAAAAACAACCTTGAGGTCGGACGTCGTTTCCGTCGCGTATACGAAGTCAACGGCGGGAATTTCATCCCAACCGGGCAGGGTGGCGTTAGCAACAACGTTTTTGCCTACACGCTCTCTATTTCCTGTAATCACTGTGCGGACCCGATCTGCACCAAAAACTGCCCGACCACCGCAATGCACAAGCGTCCGGGCGACGGCATCGTGCGCGTCGATACGGACAAGTGCGTTGGCTGCGGCTACTGCGCGTGGTCTTGCCCTTACGGCGCGCCACAGCTCAACGAGCAGACCGGGCAGATGTCCAAATGCGATTTTTGCGTGGATCTGCAGGCAAAGGGCGAGCAGCCCGTCTGCGTGGCAACCTGTCCGCTCGAAGCGATCAAATTTGGGCCTATTGATGAACTTCGGGCGAAATACGGTGCGGTATGCGATGTGAAGGGCTTGCCTGATTCCTCGATTACAAAACCGAACCTGGTGATCAAAGCGCATCAGGGCGCAGAAAAAGAGGGGAAACGTCATGCATGAGTTACCGCTGCTGATTTTTACGCTGTTCCTGCAGGGATCGGTTGGCGTGACGCTCTGGCTGGCGTTCGGGGGGGCGCATACTACACCGCGTAGCGCGCTGCTGCCTGCCGCTGGGGCGTTTGTGCTGGCGAGCCTGGGGTTGCTCGCCTCAGCGCTGCATATGGGCTATCCGCTCAACGCCCTGAACGCGCTACGCCACGTTTCCAGTTCGTGGCTGAGCCGCGAGATTATCTTCGCCAGCCTTTACCTGGCGGCGCTTGGCCTCGCCGTGCTGCTGATGTTTTCCAATAAGCCAGGCTGGAAGCTGCTTTTGGCCGTGGCGGGTCTTGTCGGGCTGGTGGACGTGTTCTGCATGGCACAAATCTACATGCACGCGTCCGTGGTGACCTGGCAGCACATTAACACGCTGGTACTGTTTATCGGCTCGGTGGGTATCATCGGTTCAGCCTGCATGGCAATTGGGATGCGTTCCCAGACTACCCTGCGTGCGGCGGTTGTCATTATCACGCTGGTGGTGCTTGTGCGTCTGGTAATGCAGCCCGTCTGGCTGGCTGACATCACTGTCATGGACAATACCGTGGTGACGTTCCCTCACGCACCGCTACGGATGCTCGAACAGCTGCGCGCGGTACATCTGCTGAGCTGGTGCGTGTCCGTTGCAGGTATGCTCTGCTTTGCTGCGGGCGGCCTGAAAGCGGCGCGCGGCACGCTGCTGCTGGGCAGCGCCTTGCTGATTGCGGGTGAGCTGATGCTGCGCTTCGTTTTCTTCAGTATTGGCTGATGGGCAGATTGACGTTTGCCCCGGCGATGGACGTGACGCATTCGTGCGTCCGTCGCCGTTTTCGCCACGCTTCCTGCTGCGCCTGCGCGGACGTTTGTCCAGCGCAGGCTTTTTCTTTTACGGAAACCGGCGTCTTGGTTGATGAAAATCGCTGTATTGAATGCGGTGACTGCCTGTTCGTCTGCCCCTCCGGGGCCATTACCGGCATCGCGCCGCGAAAGCGATTTCTGCGTGGAGATACCCTTGTTGGGCCTTTTACTGAACGCGCACCTGGGGTGAATGAGCTGCTGCTGTGGCACGCGCAACGCCAGGTTCGTTTTATCAGTATCGACGCAGAGCAATACCCTGACTGGCTGCTGGCGCTTGCCCGGCTTAATCTTGCGCTTCGTCGCCGTGGTGAAGCGGAGTGGGGGTTTAAGCTCATACCGATCGGCGAGGTGAATATCGCTCGTCGTGCGCTGATGCACGTTCCCCGCGAGGATGTAAAAGCCTGTCGCGTTTCCCCGGGGCCGCGGGAGCTGCGCAGGGCATTCTCGACGTTTAGCGAGTCAGATATCGCACTCGATATTAATAAGTGCGTGCTGTGTGGTGCATGCTGGAGAAGCTGCCCGGAAAACGCGATTCGGTTTGAGAACGCCGCGCTGGTGGTGGAGACCGGGCGCTGTACCGGCTGCGGTGGCTGTGAGGCAGTATGTCAGCACGAGGCCATAAACGTCGCAGAAACAGATGGACCGGCAAAAAACGTGGCCACTCCCGCATATAAAGCAGTTTGCCTGACGTGCCAGCGCCAGTTCTGGTCATTTACGCCTGATGAAAAGCAGTGCCCGCTCTGTTTACGCCATCAACACGGTATGCGAAATCCGGCCTGTTGCTAATCTTCGTCTCATTTTAAAAAAATGTTATGCAGAACCATAGGCAATGGCGCTATTGCTCTTTATAATCCGCGCCACACCATACTCAGGTATGCAAAACAACAGAACATTTTACAGAGGTTATCATGGCTATTGAACGTACTTTTTCCATCATCAAACCAAACGCGGTGGCAAAAAACGTTATTGGCAGCATCTTCGCTCGCTTTGAATCAGCAGGGTTTAAGATCGTTGGCACCAAAATGCTGCACCTGACCGTTGAGCAGGCTCGCGGTTTCTACGCTGAGCACGAAGGTCGTCCATTCTTTGACGGCCTGGTGGAGTTCATGACCTCCGGTCCAATTGTGGTCTCCGTGCTGGAAGGCGAAAACGCAGTACAGCGTCACCGCGATCTGCTGGGTGCAACCAACCCGGACAACGCGCTGGCAGGTACCCTGCGCGCTGACTACGCGGACAGCTTCACCGAGAACGGCACCCACGGTTCCGACTCCGTTGAGTCTGCCGCACGCGAAATCGCGTTCTTCTTCGCTGAAGGCGAAGTGTGCCCGCGCACTCGCTAATAATTTCGTAAATGCCGCGTGCAAACGTGGCATCCCTGCGCCAGACTTTGTACAATGCAACGCCCCGGACGAGCAGACTGCTTACCGGGGCGTTTCTTTTCAACCCACCAAGGGCCACAACGTGTAACAACGAGGCCGGAAAAAATTATGTCTGAACTAGTGAATACCTCCGAAGTCGCCATTCCTGCGGTTCCCAATAAAAATGGAAAAATTAACCTGCTGGACCTGAACCGTCAGCAGATGCGCGAGTTCTTTAAAGATATGGGTGAGAAGCCGTTTCGTGCCGATCAGGTAATGAAATGGATGTACCACTACTGCAGCGACAACTTTGATGAGATGACCGACATCAACAAAGTGCTGCGCAACAAGCTCAAAGAAGTGGCTGAAATCCGCGCGCCGGAAGTGGTGGAAGAGCAGCGCTCGGCAGACGGCACCATCAAATGGGCGATTGCCGTAGGCGATCAGCGCGTTGAAACCGTCTACATCCCGGAAGACGATCGTGCCACGCTGTGCGTCTCTTCTCAGGTGGGCTGTGCGCTGGAGTGCAAATTCTGCTCTACGGCTCAGCAAGGTTTTAACCGTAACCTTCGCGTGTCTGAAATCATCGGTCAGGTCTGGCGTGCTGCGAAGATCGTGGGTGCGGCAAAAGTGACCGGCACGCGTCCGATCACCAACGTGGTAATGATGGGGATGGGCGAACCGCTGCTGAACCTGACCAACGTGGTGCCGGCGATGGAAATCATGCTGGATGACTTCGGTTTTGGCCTGTCCAAGCGCCGCGTGACGCTGTCTACCTCAGGCGTTGTGCCTGCGCTGGATAAGCTCGGCGACATGATTGACGTTGCGCTGGCTATCTCCCTGCACGCGCCAAACGATGAAATTCGTGACGAAATTGTACCGATTAACAAAAAGTACAATATCGAAACCTTCCTCGCTGCCGTGCGTCGCTACCTGGAGAAATCCAACGCAAACCAGGGCCGCGTCACCATCGAGTACGTGATGCTGGACCACGTCAACGACGGTACTGAGCACGCGCATCAGCTGGCTGAACTGCTGAAGGATACGCCATGCAAAATCAACCTGATCCCATGGAACCCGTTCCCGGGCGCGCCGTATGGCCGTAGCTCGAACAGCCGTATCGACCGTTTCTCCAAGGTGCTGATGGAGTATGGTTTCACCACTATCGTGCGTAAAACCCGCGGTGATGATATTGATGCTGCATGCGGACAGTTGGCCGGTGACGTCATTGACCGTACCAAACGTACCCTGCGTAAACGCATGCAGGGCGAGACCATTGCGGTTAAAGCTGTTTGATTATTATGCATCACGGCGCATTATCTACGCTGTGATGCATAATCTGACTGAATAATCAGTCAGATTCGTGACGTTTGATTAATAATTACGGTGCGTTTCATATGAGTTTCGGGCAGTATGTAACGACGTAACAACAGTTTAGCCACGCGGGCAGAGCTGCACTGTCATCTACCGGCTGACAGTCTTATACTGTCTGTTCAAGGTTAACTGACCTGAAGTTTCGCGGTGCGGGCGGCATTGTGACTCACCGGCACCTGAACCCTTTTTTTCACGTACCAGTAGTTGTAGCGAATGAATACTGAAGCCACTCACGACCAACATGAAGCACTCTCCACTGGCGTTCGTCTTCGCAACGCCCGTGAACAACTCGGACTCAGCCAGCAAGCTGTTGCAGAACGCTTGTGCCTGAAAGTTTCCACGGTTCGCGATATTGAAGAAGATAAGGCGCCTGCCGATCTGGCTTCAACATTTCTGCGCGGCTATATCCGCTCTTACGCAAAACTGGTGCACATCCCCGAAAACGAATTACTGCCAATGATGGAGAAGCAGGCACCGGTTCGTGCAGCAAAAGTTGCCCCGATGCAAACTTTCTCCCTGGGGAAACGTCGTAAAAAACGTGATGGCTGGCTGATGAGCTTTACCTGGCTGGTGCTGTTTGTTGTTGTCGGCCTGACCGGCGCATGGTGGTGGCAAAACCACAAGGCGCAGCAGGAAGAGATCACCACTATGGCCGATCAATCCTCCGCGGAACTCAATCAGGCGAGCAATGGTGGTGCCCAGAGCGTTCCGCTGAACACCGACGGTGCGGCGGCCTCAAGCGAGCCGCAAACAACGGCTCCGGCAACCGATGCAGCACAGGCTCCGGCCGCAACGGCGAACACCGCTGCGCCTCAGGCTCAGGATCAAAACGCGGTCGTCGCCCCTTCTCAGGCAAATGTCGATACTGCGGCGAACGCCCCTGCACCGACTCAGCCGGCGAACAACGCCGCGGCGTCCCTGCCGACCGACCCGGCGGCAACTGCCGCGCCAGCCGCCGATCCAAACGCGCTGGTGATGAACTTCACGGCTGACTGTTGGCTGGAAGTGACTGACGCGACAGGTAAAAAACTGTTCAGCGGCCTGCAGCGGAAAGATGGCACGTTAAACCTAACGGGTCAGGCACCTTACAAACTTAAAATCGGCGCTCCGGCAGCGGTACAGATCCAGTATCAAGGAAAACCTGTCGACCTGAGCCGCTTTATCAGAACTAACCAGGTTGCACGTCTTACCGTTAATGCCGAACAATCAGCAGCACAGTAACAGACGGGCAACGCGGGAGATTTTTCATGCATAACCAGGCTCCGATTCAACGTAGAAAATCGAAACGGATTTACGTTGGGAATGTGCCAGTCGGCGATGGGGCACCTATCGCCGTCCAGTCGATGACCAATACGCGCACCACGGATGTGGAAGCAACGGTCAACCAAATCAAAGCATTAGAGCGTGTAGGCGCGGACATTGTTCGCGTCTCAGTGCCCACGATGGATGCCGCTGAGGCGTTCAAGCTGATCAAACAGCAGGTCAGCGTGCCGCTGGTTGCAGATATCCACTTCGACTACCGTATCGCGCTGAAAGTTGCTGAATACGGCGTTGATTGCCTGCGTATTAACCCGGGTAACATCGGCAATGAAGAACGCATTCGCATGGTGGTTGACTGCGCCCGCGACAAAAACATTCCAATCCGTATCGGCGTGAACGCCGGCTCTCTGGAAAAAGATCTGCAGGAAAAGTATGGCGAGCCAACGCCGCAGGCGCTGCTCGAATCCGCCATGCGTCACGTCGATCATCTGGATCGTCTTAACTTCGATCAGTTCAAGGTCAGCGTAAAAGCCTCTGACGTTTTCCTGGCCGTTGAATCGTATCGCCTGCTGGCAAAACAGATCGATCAGCCTCTGCATCTCGGGATCACCGAAGCGGGCGGCCTGCGTAGCGGTTCGGTGAAGTCTGCGATCGGCCTGGGCCTGCTGCTCTCCGAAGGGATCGGCGACACCCTGCGCGTCTCGCTGGCGGCGGATCCGGTAGAAGAGATCAAGGTCGGTTTCGATATTCTGAAATCGCTGCGTATCCGCTCGCGTGGGATCAACTTCATTGCCTGCCCAACCTGTTCGCGTCAGGAGTTTGACGTGATCGGCACGGTGAATGCCCTGGAGCAGCGTCTGGAAGACATCATCACCCCGATGGACGTCTCCATCATCGGCTGTGTCGTGAATGGTCCGGGTGAAGCGCTGGTCTCAACCCTGGGCGTAACCGGCGGTAACAAGAAAAGTGGTCTCTATGAAGATGGCGTTCGTAAAGATCGTCTGGATAATAGTGACATGATTGACCAGCTTGAAGCCCGCATCCGCGCCAAAGCCGCGATGATGGACGAGACACAGCGAATCAGCGTTCAGCAGGTTGAAAAATAACGTGATGGGAAGCGTGCCGCTTCCCATGTATGATTGAACCCATTCTTTGGGTTTTTTTTGTATATAGAAAGAGAATAAACGTGGCAAAAAACATTCAAGCCATCCGCGGCATGAACGATTACCTGCCTGGCGAAACCGCCATCTGGCAGCGCATTGAAGGCACGCTGAAGCAGGTGCTCGGCAGCTACGGTTACAGCGAAATCCGTTTGCCGATTGTAGAGCAGACCCCGTTATTCAAACGCGCGATCGGTGAAGTGACCGACGTGGTTGAAAAAGAGATGTACACCTTTGAGGACCGCAACGGCGACAGCCTGACCCTGCGTCCGGAAGGTACGGCGGGCTGCGTACGCGCCGGCATCGAACATGGTCTTCTGTACAATCAGGAGCAGCGCTTGTGGTATATCGGCCCGATGTTCCGCCACGAACGTCCGCAGAAAGGTCGTTATCGCCAGTTTAACCAGCTGGGTGTGGAAGTCTTTGGCCTGCAGGGCCCGGACATCGATGCCGAACTGATTATGCTGACCGCTCGCTGGTGGCGCGCCCTCGGTATCTCTGAGCACGTTTCGCTGGAACTGAACTCAATCGGTTCTCTGGAAGCGCGCGCTAACTACCGCGATGCGCTGGTGGCGTTCCTGGAGCAGCATAAAGAGAAGCTGGACGAAGACTGCAAACGTCGCATGTACAGCAACCCGCTGCGCGTGCTGGATTCCAAAAACCCTGATGTTCAGGCGCTGCTGAACGATGCCCCTGCGCTGGGTGACTACCTGGACGACGAGTCTCGCGAACACTTTACCGGCCTGTGCAAGCTGCTCGAAGCGGCGGGCATTGCCTACACCGTGAACCAGCGTCTGGTGCGCGGTCTGGACTACTACAACCGCACCGTGTTTGAGTGGGTAACCACCAGCCTCGGTTCTCAAGGCACCGTGTGTGCCGGCGGCCGTTATGACGGTCTGGTTGAGCAACTGGGTGGTCGTGCGGCGCCTGCGGTTGGCTTCGCGATGGGTCTTGAGCGACTTGTTTTGCTGGTGCAAGCAGTTAATCCGGAATTTAAAGCAGATTCCGTTGTCGATATATACCTGGTGGCTTCAGGCGCGGAAACGCAGTCTGCGGCGATGCAGCTTGCCGAACGCGTGCGCGATGCGCTGCCGGGCGTTAAGCTGATGACCAACCATGGCGGCGGCAACTTCAAAAAACAGTTTGCTCGTGCCGATAAGTGGGGCGCAAGTATTGCACTGGTGCTGGGCGAGTCCGAAGTGGCTAACGGCGAAGTGGTAATAAAAGACCTGCGCTCTGGTGAGCAGACAACGGTAACGCAGGACGGCGTTGCGGCGCACTTGCGCACTCTATTGGGCTAAGGAGAAAGACGGCGTGGAAATGTACGAGAACGAACACGATCAGGTCGACGCGATTAAACGCTTCTTTGCTGAAAACGGCAAAGCGCTGGTTGTTGGGGTTATTTTAGGTGTGGGTGCGCTGGTGGGCTGGCGTTACTGGAACAACCATCAGGCGGATTCCGCGCGCGGCGCGTCCCTGTCCTATGAAAATACCGTTAGCGCTATTCGTGCCGACCAGCCGCAAACGCTGGCTGCGGCAGAGAAATTTGCCGCTGATAACAAAAACACCTACGGTGCACTGGCAGCGCTGGAAGTGGCTCAGCAGTACGTTGATAAAAACGAACTGGATAAAGCCGCTGCTCAGTTGTCTCAGGGCCTTGCTGCTGCCAGCGATGAAAACCTGAAAGCAGTGATCAATCTGCGCCTGGCACGTATTCAGGTTCAGCAGAAAAAAGCTGACGACGCGCTGAAAACGCTCGATACAATCAAAGGCGAAGGTTTTGCTGCCATCGTTGCCGATCTGCGCGGTGAAGCACTGCTGAGCAAAGGTGACAAAGCGGGCGCGCGTAAAGCGTGGCAAGCTGGCGTAGAGAGCAAAGCGTCACCTGCGCTGAGCGAAATGATGCAGATGAAAATAAATAATTTGTCCGTCTGAGAGGGACCCGATGCAATTGCGTAAATTACTTCTGCCAGGACTGCTTTCTGTTACGTTATTAAGTGGTTGTTCACTGTTCAGTGGCGAAGAAGACGTTGTGAAAATGTCCCCACTGCCGACGGTTGAAAACCAGTTTACCCCATCCACCGCGTGGGATGTCTCCGTGGGCAGTGGGATTGGTGATTTCTATTCCAACCTTCATCCTGCGTATGCAGACAGCGTTGTCTATGCCGCTGACCGCAAAGGTACCGTGAAAGCGGTGAACGCCGATGACGGGAAAGAAGTGTGGTCCGTTAACCTGGCGGAAAAAGACGGCTGGTTCTCCCGTAAACCTGCACTGCTGTCTGGCGGCCTGACCGTTTCCGGTGGGCATGTCTACGTGGGCAGCGAAAAAGCGCAGGTTTACGCGCTGAATGCCAGCGATGGTTCTGTTGCATGGCAGACCGCCGTAGCCGGTGAATCCTTGTCACGTCCGGTCGTGAGCGACGGGCTGGTGCTGATCCATACCAGCAACGGCCAGCTGCAGGCGCTGAACGAAGCGGACGGTCTGGTGAAATGGACCGTTAACCTGGATATGCCTGCGCTCTCTCTGCGCGGTGAATCCGCACCTGCAACCGCATTTGGCGCTGCCATTGTGGGCGGTGACAACGGTCGCGTGAGTGCCGTGCTGATGCAGCAGGGCCAGATGATCTGGCAGCAGCGTATCTCGCAGGCCACTGGCTCAACTGAAATCGACCGCCTGAGCGACGTAGACACTACTCCGGTTATCGTTGACGGTGTGGTTTACGCCCTGGCCTATAACGGCAACCTGACCGCGCTGGACCTGCGCAGCGGCCAGATCATGTGGAAACGTGAGCTGGGCTCTGTGAATGATTTCATCGTGGACGGTAACCGCATCTATATGGTTGACCAGAACGATCGCCTGCTGGCGCTGAGCACCGAAGGCGGCGTGACGCTGTGGACGCAAAGCGATCTGCTGCACCGTCTGCTGACCGCGCCAGTGCTGTACAACGGTAGCCTGGTGGTTGGCGACAGCGAAGGCTATATGCACTGGGTTGATCCAGAGAATGGCCGCTTCGTGGCGCAGCAGAAAGTGGACGGTTCAGGCTTCCTGACCGACCCGGTTGTGGCTGACGGCAAACTGCTGATTCAGGCAAAAGACGGCACGCTGTACGCGATCACGCGTTAATTACCCGGCGGTTGTAGTATACTAAACGGCTCCTGTTCACTCAGGAGCCGTTTTGACATTTTTAAAAACGCCGCGAATGCGACGTTTATTTGAATTTTATGAGGCTTCAAACATGGTACCTGTGGTCGCGCTTGTCGGGCGCCCTAACGTTGGAAAATCCACTCTTTTTAACCGTTTAACACGCACCCGTGATGCGCTGGTTGCGGATTTCCCGGGGCTGACGCGTGACCGTAAGTACGGTCGTGCAGAGGTGGAAGGACGCGAGTTCATCTGTATTGATACCGGCGGTATTGACGGCACAGAAGACGGCGTTGAAACCCGCATGGCGGAACAGTCCTTGCTGGCGATTGAAGAAGCGGATGTTGTGCTGTTCATGGTTGATGCGCGCGCTGGCCTGATGCCGGCGGACTCCGCAATTGCTAAGCACCTGCGTTCTCGCGAAAAGCCAACTTTCCTGGTGGCGAACAAAACTGACGGCATCGATGCCGATCAGGCTATCGCGGACTTCTGGTCTCTGGGCATGGGGGATATCCACCCGATTGCGGCATCGCATGGCCGCGGTGTGACCAGCCTGCTGGAAACCGTTCTGCTGCCGTGGGTGGACGAAGTGAACCCGCCGGAAGAGGTGGACGAAGACGCCGCATACTGGGCGCAGTTCGAAGACGGTGAAGAGGGCGAAGAAGAAGAGCCTGAGGATGACTTCAACCCGCAGGATATGCCGATCAAGCTGGCTATCGTCGGTCGTCCAAACGTAGGTAAGTCTACGCTTACTAACCGTATTCTGGGTGAAGAGCGTGTGGTGGTTTACGACATGCCGGGCACTACGCGTGACAGCATCTACATCCCAATGCAGCGTGATGAACGTGAGTATGTCCTCATCGACACCGCCGGTGTACGTAAGCGCGGAAAAATCACCGATGTGGTGGAAAAATTCTCCGTTATCAAAACCCTGCAGGCGATTGAAGATGCCAACGTGGTGCTGCTGGTCATCGACGCGCGCGAAGGTATCTCCGATCAGGATCTCTCTCTGCTCGGCTTTATCCTCAATAGTGGGCGCTCACTGGTCATCGTCGTCAACAAGTGGGACGGCCTGAGCAATGAAGTGCGCGAGCAGGTGAAAGAGACCCTGGACTTCCGTCTGGGCTTTATCGACTTTGCCCGCGTGCACTTTATCTCTGCGCTGCACGGCAGCGGCGTCGGTAACCTGTTCGAATCCGTGCGTGAAGCCTACGACAGCTCCACCCGTCGTCAGAGCACCGCCATGCTGACCCGTATCATGAATATGGCAGCGGAAGACCACCAGCCGCCGCTGGTGCGCGGTCGTCGCGTGAAGCTGAAATATGCCCACGCCGGTGGCTATAACCCGCCAATCGTGGTGATTCACGGCAACCAGGTGAAAGACCTGCCGGATTCCTACAAGCGCTACCTGATGAACTACTTCCGTAAATCGCTGGACGTGATGGGCACGCCTATTCGTATCCAGTTCAAGGAAGGGGAAAACCCGTTCGCCAACAAGCGCAACACCCTGACGCCGAACCAGATGCGTAAGCGTAAGCGTTTGATTAAGCACATTAAGAAAAGCAAATAATCATTGCCGATCTCACAAAGGCCCGCGTTTATCGCGGGCTTTTTTTTGGCCCAATCATACCGTCGGTTCTCTCTGTGTGAAGTCAATCACTATTCACTCCCAACCATCTTTAAATCCAGAAAAGTAGACAATCGTCGAATTTTCATCTTAAAGTCCCTGGTCCGGTACTAGACAAAACTAGCGACTGGTTATCAAATGGTTAACTAACTTTTCGCCGCATGTAAAAAATCGGTCAGATACGTAACTGGCCGGCGTACCTGCTGGTGTTTACAAGCACGACACATACCTTTCGGGAGAATTATGCAATCCTCTGTTAATCACAAAGAGAGCCGAACCTTCTTCGGCCATCCTTATCCGCTCGGTTCGCTGTTCTTTACCGAGATGTGGGAGCGTTTCTCGTTCTACGGCATTCGCCCGCTGCTGATCCTTTTTATGGCCGCCACCGTCTATGACGGCGGGATGGGGCTGGCGCGCGAAAACGCCTCGGCGATTGTCGGTATTTTTGCCGGCACCATGTACCTGGCCGCGCTGCCGGGCGGCTGGCTGGCGGATAACTGGCTCGGCCAGCAGAGAGCCGTCTGGTACGGTTCGATTCTGATCGCGCTCGGCCACCTGTCGATTGCGCTGTCGGCCATCATGGGCAACAACCTGTTCTTTATCGGCCTGATGTTCATCGTGCTCGGCTCTGGCCTGTTCAAAACCTGTATCTCGGTGATGGTCGGCACCCTGTATAAAAAAGGCGATGCACGTCGTGACGGCGGTTTCTCGCTGTTCTACATGGGCATAAATCTGGGCTCGTTCATCGCCCCGCTGATTTCCGGCTGGCTGATAAAAACCCACGGCTGGCACTGGGGCTTTGGTATTGGCGGCATCGGGATGCTGGTGGCGCTGATTATCTTCCGCGTGTTTGCGGTTCCGGCGATGAAGCGCTACGACAGCGAAGTCGGTCTGGACTCCACATGGAACAGCCCGGTGGTGAAGCGCAACGGCGTGGGCGTCTGGCTGCTGGCGCTGGCGGCAGGCGTGGCAACGCTCGTGACGCTGATCGCGCAGGGCGTGATTGTCATTAACCCGGTCGCGGTAGCCAGCGTGCTGGTCTACGTAATTGCGGCGTCCGTTGCCCTCTACTTCATCTACCTGTTCATCTTCGCGGGCCTGAACCGTAAAGAGCGCGCCAGGCTGCTGGTCTGCTTTATTCTGCTGGTCTCCGCCGCGTTCTTCTGGTCCGCGTTTGAGCAGAAGCCAACCTCGTTCAACCTGTTTGCCAACGACTACACTAACCGCATGATCGGTGATTTTGAAATTCCGGCGGTGTGGTTCCAGTCGATCAACGCCCTGTTCATCATCCTGCTGGCCCCGGTGTTCAGCTGGGCATGGCCAAAGCTCGCGAGCATGAACATTCGCCCGAGCAGCATCACCAAGTTTGTTATCGGTATTCTGTGTGCGGCAGCGGGCTTTGGCCTGATGATGCTGGCGGCACAGAACGTGCTGAGCAACGGCGGGGCGGGCGTGTCGCCGTTCTGGCTGGTGGGCAGTATCTTAATGCTGACGCTGGGTGAGCTGTGCCTGAGCCCGATCGGTCTGGCGACCATGACCCTACTGGCGCCGGAGAGAATGCGCGGCCAGATGATGGGGCTGTGGTTCTGCGCCAGCGCGCTGGGTAACCTGGCGGCGGGCCTGATTGGCGGTCACGTGAAGGCCGACCAGCTGGATATGCTGCCGGATCTCTTCGCGCGCTGCTCCATCGCGCTGCTGATTTGTGCCGCAGTGCTGATCGTCCTCATTGTTCCGGTGCGCCGCATGCTGGAAAATGCGCAAACTAAACCGGCAGCTAGCGCCTCATAAACCTCAGTGTGCCGGGGCAGGCGTTATGCCCCGGCACTGTACTTCCTGAGGTGAAACCATGCAGTTAGGATTTGTTGGTCTTGGTGCGGTAGTGGAAACAGCGTATCTGCCCGCACTACGTAATCTTTTCGATGGCGCTGTTCGTTGTTTCGGTTTTGATGTTCTCCCCGCAAAGCACCCTGAAGGCGTTACGCGCTGCGCCTCGCTTGCGGCGCTTTTAGCCACCCCGCTGGATACCCTTTTTATTACCACCGCATCGCTGCACCACCTTGAGGTGCTTGAGCTGGCGATTGCCTCGCCGGTTCCGCGGATTGTGATTGAAAAACCGATTGTCGCCACGCTTCCTCAAATCGAAAAACTCAACGCGCTGCTGGCAACGCCCGGCGTGGCGTCCCGCGTGCTGGCGCTCGACCACTGGATGGCGCGCATCGAAACGGTGAAGCGGTCGCTGGTCGGCCATGTATCTGACATTGCCAGAATCGAAGGTTTTTTGCAGGAGCCGAGCGGATATAACGCCGCAGGGGAACCCATCGCGCTCAATTTCGCGACCGGAGAACCGGATACCAGAACGCTTCGCCACCCGGACGGCGTGATTCTGGATATCGGAACGCACGTGCTGGCGATGCTGCGTGAAACGTTGCGCTATCTGGGCGGTCAGGACGATATGACGCTGCAGATGGTAACGGCTAAAGACCGCCTGGGCCACGATATCGCAAAGGGTGACCAGACCACCGCGGAAGGCGAGGCGCACTTGCAGGGAACCATCAGCGGCGTGCCGGTGGGCATCTGGCTTAATAAATACGCGGGACCCGCGGGCGGGCAAAAGGGCCTGCGTCTCTATTTACGCGACGGCCGCATTATCAACTACGACCGACGCGGCGCGGAAGATGTGCTGGAGCTAGTTAAAGGTAAGACTATTCAGCGCTGGCATATCCCCGGCACGATCTACGAACGCTGTCTTGCCGGACATATTCTTGGCGCAAACAGTCTGTTTGAGCGCGATCCGCAGGAGGTGAGCCGCACAACGCGCCGCAGGATCGATGAGGTGGCGCTGCTGCTGACCTTGCAGCAACAGTTGCGTGGCCCGCACTGAAGACGTGGTAAAATTATCGCAGACCTGAACGCCCTGAAGGAGACACCATGACCATTACCTGCCCGGATTGCCAGGCACAGCTTGAACCCCTGAACGGGGCGGCGCACTGCGACAGCTGTAATAAAGATATTGCGCTCGAAGCCCGCTGCCCGGAGTGCCATCAGCCACTCCAGGTCTTAAAGGCCTGCGGGGCGGTGGACTATTTCTGCCAGAACGGCCACGGCTTAATTTCTAAAAAGCGCGTGGAGTTTGTTCCGGCCGAAGATTAATCGCACACGCAGTCTTCGCCTTTTTTCCACAGCTCGACCAGCGACTCGGGCGCTTCCTGCTCGGGTACCAGCACGATGATATCGGTGTAGTGCGCCTGATTTTGGCCGGTCCAGATAATCTGGATGCGGAAATAGCGCTGGTCACCGCTGCCGGGTGACGACGTCTGACCCGGCGGCTGACCGCGTGGAAAGGCCTGCTCCAGGATGCTCACCAGGCGCTGGCGCTGGGCCTCATTAAGCGAGGAGAGCGCGATGGTACGCTGGCCGCTCAGCTTAGGAATAAAAGCGACGCCGCCTTCCCGGGCCAGCTCAACCACGGCGTCATCCGTCAGTTCCGGAACCTGCATTTACAGCACTCCCACCTGTTCCCAGGCCTGTTTTATCGCCGCCCCAACGTCGCTACCGGAGCGTTTCTCTCCGTGCGCTATCGTCAGTTTTGCGAAGGCATCAAAATCCGCATCCTGCGCCAGATTGCGATCGCAAACCGTGTCGTACCAGGCATAACCGGCTTTTTCCCAGGCGTAACCGCCGATCGCCGTCGCGGCCAGGTAAAACGCCCGGTTGGGGATGCCGGAGTTAAGATGGACGCCGCCGTTATCCTCGCGCGTTTTGATGAAATCTTTCATGTGCGCGGGCTGCGGGTCTTTGCCGAGCAGGGGATCGTCGTAGGCGGTGCCGGGTTCAGACATGGAGCGCAGCCCTTTGCCGTTAATGCCCGCGGCCAGCAGCCCTTCACCAATCAACCAGTCTGCTTTATCGGCGGTTTGCTTGAGATGGTACTGTTTCACCAGCGAACCAAACACGTCTGACAGGGACTCATTCAGTGCGCCTGACTGTTCGAAATAGATTAGCCCGGCTTCGGTCTCGGTGACGCCGTGGCTCAGCTCGTGCGCCACCACGTCGATGGCAATCGTAAAGCGGTTAAAGATCTCCCCGTCGCCGTCGCCAAACACCATCTGCTGACCGTTCCAGAAGGCGTTCTGATATTCCCGGCCATAGTGAACGGTGCCGGTCAAAATCAGCCCCTTATTATCGAGCGAATCGCGCTGATATTCTTTCCAGAAGAAATCATGGGTGATACCCAAATAATCGTACGCCTCGTCCACGGCCACATCGCCATTCGACGGCTGGCCTTCGTAACGCACCTGGGTACCCGGCAGCTCCTGGGTCTGTTTCGCATCGTAGATATCGCGCTCAAGCTGACCGGCTTTATTCACGTGCGGCGCGGCGGGTTTGCCCGGCATATGCGCCATCAGCGTCTGGACGTGGGTTAAGGTCTGACGGGCATAGCGCTGCTGCGGTTCGGAACCGCTTTCGATAATACGACGAAGAATATAAGGGGGAATAACGCTACGAAGATGGGACATGCTGCTCTCCTTATTAAAAAAGGGAATAGCAGCAGTATAGTAAGTAACCGGCGAAGAATTATCCGGTTTTGCGCTGACGCGTCTTTTTCACCGGTTTAATTGATTTCACTTCGCTTTCCACCCAGCCGTCAGACAGGCGGGTGGTAAGAACGTCACCGGTGTTCACCTGTTTGGTTTGCTTCAGCACTTTGCCGTCCGCTGCCGTCGTTACGCTATAGCCGCGCGCCAGCGTGGAGAGGGGGCTGACGGCTTCCAGATGGGTCACCGCGTTGCCAAAACGCTCACGTGTGGTGCTCAGGCGCGCCCGGAGAGTCTCCGCCAGACGATATTCCAGCTGCTGAATGCGCGTTTGCGCACGATAGATTTTCGGCTGCGGATTCTGCTGGTTCAGGCGCTGGGTCACACGCTGCTGGCGCGTCACCGCGCGCTTAAGCTGATTATCAAGCGCAAAGTTCATGCGCTGACGCAGGCGTTCCAGCACGGTCTGCTGACGCGCCAGACGAAGCTGTGGGTGCTGCTGCTGAAGACGGTGATGAAGCTGGGTAAAGCGGCGGGTACGGTTGGCAAGGAAGTAGTCCATCGCCATCTCAAGACGCTGCTGGCCGTTCTGAAGCTGACGCAGCAGCTCCAGCTGGTTACGGCTCACCACTTCCGCCGCCGCGGACGGGGTAGGTGCACGCAGATCCGCAACAAAATCCGCGATTGTCACGTCCGTTTCATGCCCGACGGCGCTCACCACGGGGATCTCGCTTGCAAAGATTGCCCGCGCCACGCGCTCGTCGTTAAAGCTCCACAGGTCTTCCAGCGAGCCGCCGCCGCGCCCGACGATCAACACGTCACACTCCTTACGCGCATTTGCCAGTTCAATGGCGCGTACAATCTGGCCCGGCGCATCGTCACCCTGAACGGCGGTCGGGTAGATGATGACGGGCAGGGAAGGATCGCGACGCTTCAGTACGTGCAAAATGTCGTGCAGGGCGGCACCGGTTTTCGAGGTGATGACACCCACGCAGTGGGCAGGTGAGGGCAGCGGCTTTTTGAACTGTTGGTCGAAAAGTCCCTCTTCGGAGAGCTTCGTCTTTAACTGTTCATACTTTTGCTGCAGCAGACCTTCGCCCGCGGGCTGCATGCTTTCAACGATGATTTGATAATCGCCGCGCGGCTCATACAGGGTGATATTGGCGCGAACCAGAACCTGCTGGCCGTGCTGCGGACGGAACGTCACGCGACGGTTGCTGTTGCGGAACATCGCACAACGCACCTGGGCGGTGTCGTCTTTTAAGGTAAAGTACCAGTGTCCGGAGGAGGGCTGCGTGAAGTTAGAGATCTCACCGCTGATCCAGACCTGCCCCATTTCCTGCTCAAGCAGCAAACGCACCGCCTGATTAAGGCGGCTGACAGTATAAATTGAGGGGGATTGAGAGGATAACATGTGAGCGCGATCAAATTCTAAATCAGCAAGTTATTCAGTCGATAGTAACCTGCTGAGAGGCATTCGCAAGCATTTTTTCAAAAAAGTGTAGATGCAATCGGTTACGCTCTGTATAATGCCACGGCAATATTTAACCACCCAGGTCAGAGATATTGCCCATGCTACGTATCGCTAAAGAAGCACTGACGTTTGACGACGTCCTCCTCGTTCCCGCTCATTCCACCGTTCTGCCGAATACTGCCGACCTCAGCACGCAGTTGACGAAAACCATTCGTCTGAACATTCCTATGCTCTCCGCGGCAATGGACACCGTGACTGAAGCGCGCCTGGCTATCGCCCTGGCACAGGAAGGCGGCATTGGCTTTATCCACAAAAACATGTCTATCGAGCGTCAGGCGGAAGAAGTTCGCCGCGTGAAGAAACATGAATCTGGTATCGTGTCCGACCCTCAGACCGTTCTGCCAACCACTACCCTGCACGAAGTGAAAGCCCTGACCGAGCGTAACGGCTTCGCGGGCTACCCGGTAGTGACCGAAGACAATGAACTGGTGGGCATCATCACCGGTCGTGACGTGCGCTTCGTGACTGACCTGAATCAGCCTGTCAGCGTCTATATGACGCCAAAAGAGCGTCTGGTGACCGTCCGCGAAGGCGAAACTCGCGACGTGGTGCTGGCGAAAATGCACGAAAAACGCGTTGAGAAAGCGCTGGTTGTGGATGCGAACTTCCACCTGCGCGGCATGATCACCGTTAAAGATTTCCAGAAAGCAGAACGTAAACCGAACGCCTGTAAAGACGAGCATGGCCGTCTGCGCGTTGGCGCTGCCGTAGGCGCGGGTGCAGGTAACGAAGAGCGCGTTGACGCGCTGGTGGCGGCGGGCGTTGACGTCCTGCTGATTGACTCCTCCCACGGCCACTCCGAAGGCGTTCTGCAACGTATCCGTGAAACTCGTGCTAAATACCCGGATCTCCAGATCATCGGCGGTAACGTGGCGACGGGCGCAGGCGCTCGCGCACTGGCGGAAGCGGGTTGCAGCGCGGTGAAAGTGGGTATCGGCCCTGGCTCTATCTGTACCACCCGTATCGTGACCGGCGTGGGCGTTCCGCAGATCACCGCGGTTTCTGACGCGGTTGAAGCGCTGGAAGGCACCGGTATTCCGGTTATCGCTGACGGCGGTATCCGCTTCTCTGGCGACATCGCTAAAGCCATCGCCGCGGGCGCTGCTGCCGTAATGGTTGGCTCCATGCTCGCTGGTACCGAAGAATCCCCGGGCGAAATCGAACTCTACCAGGGCCGTTCTTACAAATCTTACCGTGGGATGGGCTCCCTGGGCGCGATGTCCAAAGGTTCCTCTGACCGTTACTTCCAGACCGATAACGCTGCTGACAAACTGGTACCGGAAGGTATCGAAGGCCGCGTGGCCTATAAAGGCCGTCTGAAAGAGATCATTCACCAGCAGATGGGCGGCCTGCGTTCCTGTATGGGTCTGACCGGCTGTGGTACCATTGACCTGCTGCGTACCAAAGCGGAATTCGTACGCATCAGCGGTGCGGGTATCCAGGAGAGCCACGTTCACGACGTGACGATCACCAAAGAGTCCCCGAACTACCGTCTGGGCTCCTGATAAGTTTCCGCGCCCGGCTTCTGCCGGGCGCTTTGTTTTGTTTCACTTGCCTCGGAATTAGCGTCAATGACGGAAAACATTCATAAACATCGCATTCTCATCCTGGACTTCGGTTCTCAGTACACTCAGCTGGTGGCGCGTCGCGTACGTGAACTGGGCGTTTACTGTGAGCTGTGGGCGTGGGATGTCACGGAAGCACAGATTCGCGAATTCAATCCAAGCGGCATCATCCTCTCCGGCGGCCCGGAAAGCACCACCGAAGAGAACAGCCCGCGCGCGCCGCAGTACGTGTTCGAAGCGGGCGTGCCGGTATTCGGCGTCTGCTACGGCATGCAGACCATGGCGATGCAGCTGGGCGGCCATGTAGAAGGCTCTAACGAGCGTGAGTTCGGCTACGCGCAGGTTGAAGTTGTCACCGACAGCGCGCTGGTGCGCGGTATCGAAGACTCCCTGACCGCAGACGGCAAGCCGCTGCTGGACGTGTGGATGAGCCACGGCGACAAAGTCACCGCCATCCCATCTGACTTCGTGACCGTTGCCAGCACCGAAAGCTGTCCGTTTGCGATCATGGCGAACGAAGAAAAGCGCTTCTACGGCGTGCAATTCCACCCGGAAGTGACCCACACCCGGCAGGGTATGCGCATGCTGGAGCGCTTCGTGCGTGACATCTGCCAGTGTGAAGCCCTGTGGACCCCGGCAAAAATCATCGACGACGCCGTTGAGCGTATCCGCCAGCAGGTTGGCGATGACAAAGTGATCCTCGGCCTCTCCGGCGGCGTGGACTCCTCCGTCACCGCGATGCTGCTGCACCGTGCCATCGGCAAAAACCTGACCTGCGTCTTCGTGGACAACGGTCTGCTGCGTCTGAACGAAGCGAAGCAGGTCATGGACATGTTCGGCGACCACTTCGGTCTGAACATCGTTCACGTGGAAGGCGAGCAGCGCTTCCTGGACGCGCTGAAAGGCGAGAACGATCCGGAAGCGAAACGTAAGATCATCGGTCGCGTCTTCGTCGAAGTGTTCGACGAAGAAGCGCTGAAGCTGGAAGACGTGAAGTGGCTGGCGCAGGGTACCATCTACCCGGACGTGATCGAGTCTGCGGCCTCCGCAACCGGTAAAGCGCACGTCATCAAATCTCACCACAACGTGGGCGGCCTGCCGAAAGAGATGAAGATGGGTCTGGTTGAACCGCTGCGCGAGCTGTTCAAAGACGAAGTGCGTAAGATCGGTCTGGAACTGGGTCTGCCGTACGACATGCTCTACCGTCACCCGTTCCCGGGTCCGGGTCTGGGCGTGCGCGTGCTGGGCGAAGTGAAGAAAGAGTACTGCGACCTGCTGCGTCGCGCGGACGCGATCTTCATCGAAGAGCTGCACAAAGCTGACCTGTACAACAAAGTGAGCCAGGCGTTCACCGTGTTCCTGCCGGTTCGCTCCGTCGGCGTCATGGGCGATGGCCGTAAGTACGACTGGGTTGTTTCCCTGCGTGCGGTGGAAACCATCGACTTCATGACCGCGCACTGGGCGCACCTGCCGTATGACTTCTTAGGCCGCGTGTCTAACCGCATCATCAACGAAGTGAACGGTATTTCCCGCGTGGTGTATGACATCAGTGGTAAGCCACCGGCTACGATTGAATGGGAATGATTTAACGTCTGGCATAGACTTGCATCAAAGAGCACTAAAATACTTCTAAGCCCGCGTGACTGCGGGCTTTTTTCATTATTGGCTTAGCATGGTTTGGCAAGTTTTCGCATCGCCAAGCACCCGCTTTCTATGGCATGGTAAATGGTACCATTTAAACCTGATGCTATGTTCAACACTCTATACCATCTTGCTTCTGATGGGGTGATTAGGGGGGGAGTTTATAGTGCTAATTTTTATATGGATATTTTTATGGGGTAGGGCTTTTTGAGCATGGTATTTTTAAGATGAAACCCAACCCGGTCATACTGAGTGATACCAGACTGTGCAACCTCGAGCCTAAGGAAAATCTCTACAAAGTGAATGACCGTGACGGCCTCTACGTGGCCTTCACGCCAGCGGGTTCGATTTCATTCCGCTATAACTACTCGATGCACGGCAGGCAGGAGGCTATCAAGCGAATGCCATTGCTTAATCCCAGCATGCTGTCATGAATAAAGGAAATTCGACCATGAGTGAAGAGTGGATTCTCCAGACTAAGGAAACCCGCAGGGTATTTTCTAACGCGGCATGGGTTCCTTTGAGAGCATCAGTTGAGAGCAATAAAGGCGATCTAAAAGAAGTAGGCTATGTCAGAGAATATTTCGGCTGTGGCTCTGTTGCATTCCCGTCAGAGCATCGCCAGCTAGTTGAGGAACGTCTTGGATGGAGCGACATAGGCATTGGGCACACAGTCGCGCCTTATGCATACGAAGATGGATATTATGCGTCCATTGACCAATATCAATACAATGATAAAGAGCCAATAGGTGTCAATCTAGTCTATGAACATCCGCAGCCTGTTGTTGGTGGTAGAAAATGGATACTGAGCCCTGATTTGGTTGTCGCGCTGCACTTGGTCAAAGAGGGAGGCAACTGGGTCAGACCTGAAGAAAATTTCGTTGTGGTAGCTCGCGAGACAGTGAGTGAGGATGGCGAGCATAGTCAGATAGAAATAAAAAGAGAATTTTTACTCGACTATCTAGCGGCCAGAAATCTGTCGCTCCGCCTTTCATACTATCGACAGAGGGTAGAAAATGTCCCCGTATTTGAGGGCAGCGCATATTCAAATTTGCAGCCTCACAATGAGGATAGAGATAATGGTAAATTTACCCTAATTGTTCGCAAGCTTGATGACGTCTTTGGGGGACGCTGGGCGATGTTTCGAGCCTGGCGAACGGACGTAGATGAGGGTGAAGACGCCCCTGTGATGGGCCCTGAGAATGACTCGAACACTGACTATGAAAGTTCTGAGGGGCATCGTGGAGGCTATAAAGGTGTACGAGTAGAGGGGGAGTTTTGGCGTGAGGAATGGATAGACCACCAATCAAAAAGCCTTCGCGTTCGCGGAGATGCAGATCCGAACCTCCCGCAATTCATCGTGGAAACCTATGGAACGCGATTGGGATCAGCAGAGCTTGATAACGAGGACATAGGCCGCTGGCTATGGTTTCGGGTCAGCGTCGTGAATGAGCTTCTCAATTGTCGAGGATTTCAGTTGGCGTGGTACACGGCTGAAACTGGATCTATCAATTCCACATCAGGATATAAAACGCATTTCGGCATAAACAGTTCGGATCTTATCACCGTATATGCTTATGACATCGCACGACTCGCCCCATGGGAGCAGCATGTTTGGGCGGGGCATAATGTAGCTCCTGAAGGAAAGGTTTCAAGTGAGCTGCTGGACGCGCAGGTGAGGGCGAAACCGGCATCCACATATGCGGTTGAAGAAATGTTTTTTGGAAGCATGAGGCTTTAGGAAGACGGCTTCAGGCATAAATACGAAATATCGCTGTTCACCCATGATATTGATGACATCGAAGTAGGGCAGCAAATATCTAGGTTTGCAAGCAAAGATAGAGTGACCCTACTCAGACTAGCCAAGGACATCATTCGCGTATTCTCGGACAGGCTCAACGTAACCGAACTACGCAAGCTTTCTACACACCAAGAGAAAGCCAAGCTCGGTTCAAATAAGTTACTTCAAAGTATTTTGGCTGAGAAAACTGGAGATGATAAAGCCAAGAGAGTATTTGCTGAGATTGCCGGTGCTTATGATATGCGAGTGGGAGATGCACACCCTACAGGCTCGAAGATAACAGATGCGATCAAGCTCGCGGGCGTCGATGAAGAAGACTCGCCATTACGGCAGGGAGAGCAACTCATTCACAATGTTGGGCGATCGATTTGGTACATAGGGAAATTTTTGTTCGGTGAGACTGACGAGTCGGACGAGTAGCAATGACTGCTTCTGGCCGGTTTCAGCGGTACTGCCAGAAACGAACGGATTTTTAGTAGCCTAAGCAGGTTATTCTTAAGGCTGAGGGAATCCGTGAACTATGGATTATTGATGATAGACCGTAGTCATGACGAGGCAATGGTCGAACTTTTCCTAGCCGATCCATCTTATCTGGCGGAGTTGCTGGCGGAGAGTTTTCATGATGATCACACGGATGAGTTGTCCAACTTGGAGAGGCAGCTATCGGTAACGTTTGGCGAGAGAGGTTAATTCGACTTCTTGAATTTACTGAATATGGTATTTCTCATGGTGTTTAGATTTTTTATTGTATTAACTGCTTGCTTTATAAATGTTTTAATTTTCTATTGATGATTGAGCGGGAACGATTTTACGTCAGGTAACAGCCTGCACGTAAAAGCAGTAAAGTAACTCTAAGCCCGCGTAACTGCGGGCTTTTTTGTTTTAGGTACTCTGGCAGTTGTTAGCAACGAAGTGCATACTTTCTGGAGGGCAATGTGGCGCAGAATGTGACAGAAATTTATGCTGTTTGCCTCTCGTACCACGAATCAGAGAATTGGATATTTCCATCTACAATACGCCATGTGATTTTTTCATATTGCATAGAAACGGATTCCATATGATTTAACTTATCATTACCTGATAATTTGACATTGGGTACACCACAATTAACACCCGTTATTTTTACATTTTCCATTAATACGGTGTAATAACACACCTCCTGGCCAGCATCATTGATATGATAAAATTTTACTTCTGCACTTTTTAATGTTTGTCCTGTGGCTGCTGCTTTGTAGAGATAGGGACTGGAACTGTCGACTTCTTTTTCAAAATTAAATGATGAATGTTGGCGTGTTCCGGTGATCTTTCCATTGGCTGTATCGACGGGAAGGTTAACACCATGACCCATACTGATTACCTCGATAGAGCCTTCACGATCTTGAACATCTACAGAACCTTTGATATCTGCACCGCTATCATCTTTTAGCCACAGATAGGGAGGGATAGGCATTTTATTTAATCCTTGTTAATTTAACTAACTTCGTTGTTACAATATATAAAAAAAGAGAGGTGAAAATGTTAAATGCAATTAACGCATAATCATAACTATAATAAATATCTTCAGGGGTTGGGTTGTTGCTAAATATATAGGAAAGTTTAATGGCTATTTCATTGCTTATTAATGGGTGTTCAGTTAGATAAGAAACATCTAACCATGACACAATAACGAAAATCCCGATGAGTAGAATTATTCTAAGAGAGCTAAGGACAAGTTTTTTGATAACCACCAATAATTACCTCAATTGTTCCATATGACTCTAAATCGATGCCTTTAATCTTTTCTTTCTTTGTTCTTAACAGGGCATCTCGTAGCCTGCTGTAATCTGATTGACTAGGTAGTGTTATACACCCCTCTGATATCTGACCCGGATGTAACCTAAATCCACCTCTGGTTACGCTTTCGTAAAATGTAGAATCATCTACATTTCCATCATCACGGAACAAAGCAAACCATTCTGAATGATCAACATGATAACTAAAAATGCTTTTATATGTATCGACACCCCAGGCTCTAAATCTGTTAGCCATACTCCCTTGAGGCCTGTCTACTATATAATATTTACCTTTTGGTAGTGGCCCAACGTTAGGGAAGGTGCGAACAAGTTCCTGATATGAGATCATCATATTCATCCGGAGCGCATCCCAGAGGGACATCATGAGCCATCAACTCACCTTCGCCGATAGTGAATTCAGCACTAAGCGCCGTCAGA
>OKVJ01000080.1_pt1 | contig 44937 bp, 41 predicted proteins | sample 1606921 | NCBI WGS metagenome assembly OKVJ01 (sample SAMN03281016, study PRJEB24777) | human gut metagenome | isolation source: fecal sample PR161 from 1 month old female Malay infant, caesarean...
GGAATAGTCGTGAATATTGTGTTTCGTGGCGCGCGGAGGCGATGGCCGACAGTGGCGTAGCTGCCCCCAGCGCGTCGTCGCCACGTAAAAATGCCTGTTCAAACCCGGCGGCAAAATGGTCGCTCAGCTCGATAATCAGCTGCTGCGCCGCCTGCTGTCCGAAGGGGACGAGCTTGACGCCCGCCATCACCGCGCTCTCTATCCAGCTGTAGCCGAGGCTCAGCGCCAGCTCGCGCGCGCCAATGCCCCAGCGCACGCCGAGCCACGCCATGCCGCAGAGCTGGCTCTGCGCAAACAGCGGCTGCCACTCTGGCGGGCAGTTCGGCTCCCAGCTTTTAATCAGGCGCGTAAAGGCCGCACCACGGTTGCGCTCCTCTTCGCGCAGCTCGCGCGTTTCCCGGCAGGCGAGCAGATATGCCGTCCAGCGTTTTGCTGCCGCGACGTCCTGCTGTTCGCAGGCCCGGAACAGCCGGATAAACAGCGGCAGATCGACGCAGAAAAAGCTCTGCTCCATCTGCTGGATCTGCCAGCGCCTGAAGGCGTCGGTGCTCGTAACCCAGCCCGCCTCAACGGCCCACTCCAGCCCCTGCGACCAGGTAAACGAACCGACCGGCAGGCTGCTGCTGGAGAGCTGCATCAGGCGCAGCCGCTGGCGGGCATGCTCCATCAGCTCATCAGCGCCAGCAGGGCGGAGACGATCAGCCCGCCGCCGAAGGTTTTACGCAGACCGTCGTGGCGGCGCAGCAGCAAGCCTGCGGCGAAACTGGCGCCCAGCACCGTCGCGCTGGCCAGCATAAAACCGCTGGTGAACAGCCAGAAGCTGTGGCCAGACATCTCCACGCCGTGCGCCCAGCCGTGGAACATCGCCAGGGCAGGCACCGCCAGCAGCAGGCGGTTTTCGGTTTTAAACATCATCACGCCGCAGACCGCCAGCGAGGCGATAATCAGCATCTCCATGCCGCTAAAGCCGCCGAGCAGGCTGCCCGCAACGGCGCCGACAAGCATCATGCCGAGGGTGGCAAACGGCAGCAGGAGCTTGCGGCCGCTCAGGGCAGATAGCACGCCAGCCCCGGTCAGCATCAGCAGGTGATCCAGCCCGGTCAGCGGGTGGAGAAAACCGGCCTGAAAGCTGTCGGCGCCGTGGCCGGGATGCGCGAGCGCGGGAACGGAAAAAGCCAGCAGTAACAGCGGTAAATACTTACGCATGATTGATCCTTAATGTGAATGGGCGTGAGAATGGCTATGGCTGTGGGTATCGCTGGCGTAAGCGCCCGCTTCCGGTTCAAACGGCAGGCTGGCGAAGGTTACCTCCAGCCCGAACTGGCGCAGCATATCGTCGAGAACGTGATCGTGATGATAACGCAGCTCGCCGGGCATGACCTGCAGCGGTACGTGGCGGTTGCCCAGGTGGTAGCAGGCGCGGGCGAGCAGGAACGGATCGGCGCAGCGCACCACGGAAACCGACTCCGGGGCGGCGATCACTTCGATCACTTCGCTGCCGTCGTCGGTGGTCAACAGGTCGCCCCCGCGCAGCAGCAGGCCGCGCGGCAGCATCAGTCCGGCTTCGCGCCCGTCGTTAAGCGCCACGCGGGCGCGGCTTTTCACCCGCACGTCAATCGGCAGCGTGACGCTGGCGGTGATCGGGTGCGCGTGGTCCAGACGTTGGGTCAAATAGATCATCTTCACTCCTCAAAACAGGAAATAGCGTTGCGCCATCGGCAGAACGTCGGCCGGTTCGCTGGTTATCAGCTCGCCGTTGACGCGCACCTCGTAGGTTTGCGCGTCAACGGTGATATTCGGCTGTAAATCGTTGTGGATCATGTCGGCCTTTTTCACCGTCCGGCAGCCTTTTACCACCGCCGTGGCGCTCTGCAGGCTGAGCTGCTGCGGGATGCCGTTCGCGTGGGCCGCCTGAGAAACAAACGTCAGCCGCGTGGCGTGGCGTGCTGCGCCCAGCGCGCCAAACATCGGGCGGTAATGCACTGGCTGCGGCGTGGGGATCGAGGCGTTGATGTCGCCCATCGGCGCGCAGGCGATCATCCCGCCTTTGACGATGGTGGCCGGTTTTACGCCAAAGAAGGCGGGGGACCAGACCACCAGATCCGCCAGCTTGCCCGCCTCAATCGAGCCCACTTCATGGGCGATGCCGTGGGTCAGCGCCGGGTTAATGGTGTATTTGGCGACATAGCGCTTCACCCGGAAGTTGTCGTTATCGCCCGTCTCTTCCGGCAGCGCGCCGCGCTGGACCTTCATGCGATGCGCCACCTGCCAGGTGCGGATAATCACTTCCCCGACGCGGCCCATGGCCTGGGAGTCTGACGAGGTGAGCGAAAACGCGCCGATATCGTGCAGCACGTCTTCCGCGGCGATAGTCTCCCGGCGAATGCGGGATTCGGCAAACGCCACGTCCTCGGCGATATCCGGGTCAAGGTGATGGCAAACCATCAGCATGTCGAGGTGCTCGTCGATGGTGTTCACCGTGTAGGGCAAGGTCGGGTTGGTGGAAGAGGGCAGAATATTCGGGTGCGCGCAGGCGGTGATGATATCCGGCGCGTGGCCGCCGCCCGCGCCTTCGGTGTGGAAGGTGTGGATGGTGCGCCCGCCGATGGCCGCCAGCGTGTCTTCGACAAACCCGGACTCGTTCAGCGTGTCACTGTGCAGCGCCACCTGAATATCCATCTCTTCGGCCACCTCCAGCGAGCAGTTAATCGCCGCGGGCGTCGCGCCCCAGTCTTCGTGGATCTTCAGCCCGATGGCGCCGGCGGCGATCTGCTCGCGCAGGGCATCCGGGTTGGAGCCGTTACCTTTGCCGAGCAGACCGATATTCACCGGCAGCGTATCGGCAGCCTGCAGCATGCGGGCGATATACCACGGCCCCGGCGTGCAGGTGGTGGCGTTGGTGCCCGCCGCCGGTCCGGTGCCGCCGCCAATCATGGTGGTGACGCCGGAGACCAGCGCCTCTTCCGCCTGCTGAGGGCAGATCCAGTGGATGTGGGTGTCGATCCCGCCGGCGGTGACGATCTTCCCCTCGGCGGCAATCACTTCCGTCGCGGCGCCGATCGGGATCGTCACGCCGGGCTGAATGTCCGGGTTCCCGGCTTTGCCGACGGCGAAGATCCGCCCGTTCTTCACGCCGATATCGGCCTTCACGATCCCCCAGTGGTCGACGATCAGCGCGTTGGTGAGAACCAGATCCACGCAGCCGTCAGCTGTCATCTGCCCCTGACCCATGCCGTCGCGGATCACCTTCCCGCCGCCGAACTTGACCTCTTCGCCGTAGACCGTGAGATCGTCTTCCACTTCGATCCACAGCTCGCTGTCCGCCAGTCGCACCTTATCCCCGGTGGTGGGGCCGAACATGTCGGCATACGCCTGACGTGAAATTTCAGCCATGTTTCACCTCGCCCATGACCTCGCCGCGAAAGCCAAAAATGCGTTGCGCGCCCGTCACCTGTACCAGCGTCACCTCTCGCTTCTGGCCTGGCTCGAAGCGCACGGCGGTGCCCGCCGGAATGTTCAGCCGGTAGCCCCTGGTGGCTTCGCGATCAAACTTCAGCGCCGGGTTGACCTCGTAAAAGTGGTAGTGCGATCCGACCTGGATCGGCCTGTCGCCGTGGTTTTCAACAATCACGCTTTGAGTGTCTCGTCCGACGTTAAGGGCAATGCTGCCGGACTGGATCCGGTATTCGCCTGGGATCATCACGCGCTCCTTACACGATCGGGTTGTGGACGGTGACGAGCTTGGAGCCGTCCGGGAAGGTGGCTTCCACCTGTATATCCGGGATCATCTCCGGCACGCCCTCCATCACCTGATCGCGCGTAAGGACGTGGCGGCCCGCCTCCATCAGCGCGGCGACGGTTTCGCCATCGCGCGCGCCTTCTATGATGAAGGCGCTGATCAGCGCGACCGATTCCGGGTAGTTGAGCTTTACCCCGCGCGCAAGGCGGCGTTCGGCAACCAGCGCGGCGGTAAACAGCAACAGCTTGTCTTTTTCTCTGGGGGTCAGTTCCATAACGTTTCTCTTATGTCTGCCAGATGCGCGGCGAACAGGCGGTTTTGGTAGTAAGAAGCGGGCGAAGCGACTGCCAGATGTCGCGCATCGCCCGCTGGCAAATCAGGTTGTCGTGGGAGAGAAAACGCACCGACAGCAGAGCGTCGGTGAGCGTTGCCCCCGCAAAATGGCCCAGAGGCGCGAGCAGCGCGCGCACCGTGTCGAGATGATCTTCCCGGGCCGGATAGAACAGCAGGGTGCCGATCCACGGGTGTCCGGCAACGGGCGTGAGATCGCCGTCGCCGAGGTGCTGGCGTTCTATCAGGCGCGGTTCGTCATCCACCCACACCTCAAGGCGGCTCTCCAGCGTGCCGTGGCTGAAGGTCTCACCGATTACCGGGCGGCCCAGGCAGTACAGCTCCCACGCCAGCAGCGTGCTGGAAGCCTTAAGGTGGAAGACGGAACGCAGCGCGGCGTTCGCGCCGGGAAAGATAATGGTGTCCTGCGGCAGCCACTCCAGCGTGGCGTTTTCATCAAGATAAAAGTGCTGGCTCAGACGCGCCTGCGGGCCGCTGCTGCGGTAGAACTTGCTGGCGCCGGGCATGGTGATAAGCGCGTGGCTTTTGGCATCGAGCCGAACGGAAATATCCAGCGAATCGCCGCCCACAACGCCGCCGGGCGGGTGCAGCAGATAGAGGTGGCAGGTTTTTCCTTCGGGATAAAACGGACGTTGTACGGTGAGCGGCCCGACGTGGCGCGCGGAACGCAGGAGAGTTTTCTCAGGGGCGTGACAAAACTGCAGGGCAAGCGACGCCTGCCAGCCTTTATACGTATTATCAGTGACCTGAGCTGCTAACATGCTGCTTCCATCTGCGCATCATCGGGGCCGTTTCAGTATGCCCTGGCGGAAATGAAGGCTGTCATATGAGTCGCTTATGGATAGAGGAAATTAAAAAGCACGGCCCGGGGCCGTGCTCTGTGTGAAGCATGACGATCCTATTTCAGGTGGTCATGCAATGCTGCACCTGCCTGCTCAAGGGCGACTTTAACCGTTGGCTCCTGGCTCAGCGGGTTAAGCAGGCCGTAATCGTGGATCATGCCGTTATAGCGCGTGACGGTCACCGGGACGCCAGCCGCATCCAGTTTACGCCCGAATGCTTCACCTTCATCCCGCAGAACGTCCAGCTCAGCTGTCTGAATCAGCGTCTCCGGGAAGCCTTTCAACTGTGCAGTGCTGGCGCGAAGCGGAGAGGCAAGGATATTGTTACGATCGGCAGCGCTGGTGGTGTAGTTATCCCAGAACCATTTCATCATGTTTTTTGACAGGAAATAGCCATTTTCGAACTGGTGATAGGAAGCCGTATCAAAGCTGGCGTCCGTCACTGGCCAGAGCATCACGTTGTAGCGAATTTTTGGCCCATTAAACTGTTTGGCCTGCAACGCCACTGAAGCCACCATGTTGCCGCCCACGCTGTTACCAACCAGGCCCAGACGGCTGCCGTCCACGCCAATTTCCTGGCCGTGCTCGGCTACCCATTTTGTCGCTTCATAGGCCTGATTGATTGCCACCGGGAAATGGGCTTCAGGTGACGGTGTGTAATCAACGTAAACCGCTGCGGCGCCTGATGCGCGAACCAGATCGCGGATTAAACGTTCGTGGGTTGGAAAATCACCCAGCACCCAACCGCCACCGTGGAAGAACATAAATACCGGGAGCGTACCGGCAGCATGTTCAGGCTTCACAATTTTAAGGGCGATCGTCTGGCCATTGACCTGGATCGTTTTTTCAGTCACCTGAGCGGGCGGCAATTTTGCTCCTTGCTGTGCGCCGATCAGTACCTGGCGGGCCTCCTGCGGGGTCATCTGTTCCATCGGTTTCCCTTTGCCAGCATTCAGGACATCAAGAAATGCCTGTACGCCTGCGGTCGGGGCTGGAGTATTGGTGGTTTGAGCGGATGCCGCGGCTGACGCGAAGACGGAAGAAATCAGGATGGCGGTTAATGTTTTCATGGTGGTACCCCTTTTAACGTATTTGATTGGATAACTAAATAGTGCGCTACTTAGTTGTTGGCATAATACTTGCGCGCAAGATACTTTTAGTCAAACATTATTTATAATTTTTTTTAGACAACAGATTCAGGGTTGATAGAAAAATGAAAGAAAACAAAACACTAGATGATTTATTGTGCTTCTCGCTGTACTCGGTCACCAATGCGTTCGTGCGCCAGTATCGCCCCCTGCTGCAGGAGATGGATCTGACCTATCCGCAATTTGTTGTTTTGATGGCGCTTTATGAGAAAGACAACATCCCGCTTCGCGATCTCAGCGATAAAACCTATTTTGATTCAGGCACATTGACCCCGCTGGTCCAGAAGCTTGAGGCAAAAGGTTTTCTCAACCGTATCGCGGTTGTGGGGGATGAAAGGATGAAAAATGTCGTATTGACCGATAAAGCGAAAGAACTGAAAAAGCAGGTGATGGCGCTGCCGGACCAGATTCGATGCAGCATGCGGATGAATGATGATGAGCTGGAAATGCTAAAAAAACTCTCCCGAACGCTGCTGGAAGATTTGTAAGCGCACTTCGGTGGGGGGAACCCACCGAAGCGATGTGTCGTTACAGGTAGTCCTCCGCATCCACATCATACCCGGACGGCTCCCAGCGGATCGCCAGCAATGACGCCAGACCGATAAACGGCGCCAGCGCAATCACCCAGAACACGGCGGTGTCGAGAGATGCGACCAGCAGCGGGAACAGGAACAGCGACAGCGTGGAGCTGCTGCGCATCAGCGTCTGGTTGAGACCCACGCCCACACCGCGCAGCGAGGTCGGGTAGCTCAGCGAGGCGAACGTCATGGTATGCGCGCCCGGGCCAAATCCCTGACCGAACAGGAAAAGCGCCAGCATCGCCACGGCAAGCACCCCTTCAGAGGCACCGTCCGGTCGACCAATCAGCGCCAGCCCCAGCAGCGCCACAAGCTGACAGGCGTAACCCGCCAGCGACATCCGCCACGCGCCGAAGCGCGGCACGTAGCGCACCGCCAGTAATCCGCCGATAAACGCAAAAAGCAGGTTCAGCGCCAGCGAGATCACAATAGTGGTCAGCATAGACTGCACGAAGAAGCTTGAAATAATCACCGGCAGGCCAAAGGCCACGGCGTTATAGGCGAACGAGGAGACGACGGACAGCAGCGTGGCGAGCGTGGTACGCCGCAGATAGATGCCGCGGAACAGGTTCAGATAGTTCGACCATTTGGCTTTATTCACGACAGGCGCAGGCTGGGTGAGCGCATCCTGCGGGACGTGAGCGTTAATATTGTACGACTGCCGCAAAATGGACGCCGCCTCTTTCAGGTTGCCCTGATTCGCCGCCCAGACCGGCGATTCGCTCATATAGCGGCTGCGGATGGCGATAATCACCAGCGCGGGTACCGCGCCAAAGCCGAGAATCAAACGCCAGAGCCAGTCGCTGTGGCTTTCCGGCAGCACGGCGTAGAAAAAGAGAACCAGAAGGTAAGAGATGCTGATCGCCGCATACCAGGTAGGGCACCACATCGCGACGCTGGAGGCCTTATTGCCCGGCCCTTTCAGCCTGGCAAACTCGCTCAGGAACGCCATCGCCACGGGAAGGTCAATCCCCACGCCAAGGCCCATCACAAAGCGCGCGCCCGCCAGCACATATTCATTCGGGGCCAGCGCGCAGGCGATAGCGGCGACGACAAAGAATACCATGTCGGCCATAAAGACGCGGTAGCGCCCGATTTTATCCGTGAGGTAACCGCCGAGCAGCGCCCCGACAATGGCACCAAAGGTAATCGCCGAGGCCACCATGCCGGTACCGGCGGGCGTCAGGTTAAATTCGCGGGTAATGTCTTTAATGCCGAACGCCAGTGCACCCAGATCGTAGGCATCGAGGAAAATTCCCCCGAGCGCGATACCGACCACGATGCGGGCATTTGCCCGGCCCTGTGAGCCGTCATTAACGAGACGTGAAACGTCCGATGCACTGCGCACCCACTGAATGTCGCCATCAGGGGGAATTCCTGCCGTTGAAAGGGGAGTTGTGTCTGTGATTTCTGCCATTTTCTTTTTGTGTGGTTGTGTTGTGTCTCTAACAGTTACCACAGGCAGCAGGTGACAAAAATCACATTTGGTTATAAGGCATAACTAACCGCCTACTCGGGATCTTTTTTCTTTCGCTTGAGCTTCGTCCAGATCTTCGTTTCCTGGCGTCGCCACAGGCGCTGGATATTGTCGTGATGACGCAGCAGGATCAGGCAGGAGAGCATCGATACCGGGAAGGTGAATTGGGGTTTAAACCACCAGACGTAAAACGGGGCGATCAGCGCGCTGACGATGGCACCCAGCGACGAATAGCCGCTCAGCAGAATGGTCAGCAGCCAGGTCCCGGCCATGACGCCGGTTAAGTCCCATCCGATGGGCGCGATGGCACCAAAGGCGGTCGCCACCCCTTTGCCGCCTTTAAAGCCGAAGAATACGGGCCAGATATGGCCGACGCAGGCGGCGATGGCGATGAGCCCCAGCCAGAATGGCGTGACGCCCAGCGCATACGCGCCCCAGACGGGTAGCATCCCCTTCAGAACATCAAAAATCAAAACCGCTACGGCTGCTCCCTTGCCGCCAATTCGAAGCACGTTGGTCGCTCCCGGATTCCCGGAACCACTTTCACGCGGGTCAGGTAACCCGGCAATGCGGCAGACCAGAATGGCGCTGGAGATTGAGCCGCAAAGATAGGCGAGGAGGATCATTCCAGGCGCGATTGCACTCATAACGCTGTTCCGTTTTGAAAATGTATCTGTATTCTCAGCATCTGTGGATAATACGCATAATTCGCCGGAAGTGGTATCCGGTTTAGCCAAAAAGCAGGCAGGTCGTGATGGATATTGTATTTATAGAGCAACTTTCGGTAATCACCACAATTGGTGTTTACGACTGGGAACAGACCATCGAGCAGAAACTGGTGTTCGATATCGAAATGGGATGGGATAACCGCAAATCGGCAAAAAGCGATGACGTGAATGACTGTCTGAGCTATGCCGACATCAGCGAAGCGGTGATCGGCCACGTGGAAGGACAGCGTTTTGCGCTGGTGGAACGGGTGGCGGAAGAGGTGGCGGATCTGCTGCTGACCAAATTCAACTCACCGTGGGTACGCATTAAGCTGAGCAAGCCGGGGGCAGTGGCGCGCGCGGCCAACGTAGGCGTGATTATCGAGCGTGGCACAAATCTGAAAGGAAAGATTTAACGTCATAATTGCTAAACCATTTTAGGTTATATCGGTCTTAAGGCTGTATCTTTCACGGTAGCCGTTAGGGGCGACCGTTTTTTTATATCTTTTTTAGGGGTTTATAGATGAGCGATATGCACTCGCTGCTGGTGGCGGCAATTCTGGGTGTGGTCGAAGGATTGACGGAGTTTTTACCGGTTTCCAGTACGGGCCATATGATTATCGTTGGCCATCTGCTGGGCTTCGAAGGCGATACCGCAAAGACGTTTGAGGTGGTAATTCAGCTGGGCTCGATTCTGGCGGTGGTGGTGATGTTCTGGCGTCGCCTGTTTGGCCTGATCGGCATCCATTTTGGCCGTCTGCCGCAGCGTGAAGGAGAGGGCAAAGGCCGCCTGACGCTGATTCACATCCTGCTCGGGATGATCCCGGCGGTGGTATTGGGGCTGGTATTCCACGACACCATTAAATCGCTGTTTAACCCGATTAACGTCATGTACGCGCTGGTGGTGGGCGGTTTCCTGCTGATTGCCGCGGAAGTGCTGAAGCCAAAAGTCCCGCGTGCGGAAGGCCTGGACGATATGACCTATCGTCAGGCGTTTATCATTGGCTGCTTCCAGTGTCTGGCGCTGTGGCCGGGCTTCTCCCGTTCAGGTGCGACCATTTCAGGCGGGATGCTGATGGGCGTGAGCCGCTACGCGGCGTCCGAGTTCTCGTTCCTGCTGGCGGTGCCGATGATGATGGGCGCCACTGCGCTGGACCTTTACAAAAGCATTGGCTTCCTGACCACAGGCGATATTCCGATGTTTGCCGTGGGCTTTATCACCGCCTTTATCGTGGCGCTGATTGCCATCAAAACCTTCCTGCAGCTGATTAAGCGTATCTCGTTCATTCCGTTCGCGATCTACCGCTTTATCGTCGCGGCTGCGGTGTACGTGGTCTTCTTCTGATAACCGATTGCCCTCACTCTTTCGGCTGAGGGCAACGCTTTTCCTTCCACGCGGTAACCGCGTCAATCCGCCGTTTGGTTAGCTCCTCGCGAATCTCCGGGCCTTTAAATCCTGCCTCAACCACGTCTTTCGTTGGCACCGCTTTTGCGACTTCCCACGCTTCGCGCAGCAAACGCCCCTGGGGATAATCGGACGCTTCAAACCCGGTGCGACCGCGCACGTCCGCTTCGCTGGTGAGCGCAATCTGCTCCACGCGCTGCGGCTTGCGCCAGGCGTCGATATTATCGAACAGCTTCACGATGGTGGCGGGCTTCAGGATCGGGAAGGTATGGATCAGGTCGTGGAACTCGGCGACCAGCTTTGCCAGATCGCGGATGTCATTCGGCACGCGCAGACGCTGGCAGAGCCCGTCAACCAGCTTTACGCCCGCCGGACCGTGCCCGTGATGGCGCGGCCAGAACTCTTTCGGCGTTAAGCCTTTGCCGAGATCGTGGCACAAGGTGGAAAAACGTACGTCCACCTCAGGGCTGAGCATGGCGGCCATGCTCAGCGTCATCAGCGTGTGCACGCCGGTATCAATTTCGGGATGCCATTTCGCCGGTGCGGGCACGCCAAACAGCGCGTCGATTTCCGGGAACAGCACCTTCAGCGCGCCGCAGTCGCGAAGAACCTGGAAAAAGACCTGCGGGTTGCGGGTGGTGAGGGCATTTTCCGTCTCTTTCCAGACGCGCTCCGGCGTCAGGTGTTCCAGCTCGCCCGCCTCGGTCATGGCCGTCATCAACGCCATCGTCTCATCCGCAATACGGAAGCTCAGATGCGCGTAACGCGCGGCAAAACGCGCCACGCGCAGCACGCGGAGCGGATCTTCAGAAAATGCCGGGGAGACGTGACGCAAAAGACGATCGCGCAGGTCGTCCTGCCCGCCGTAGGCGTCGATGATATGGCCGTTTTCGTCCTGGGCCAGGGCGTTAATGGTGAGATCGCGGCGCAGCAGATCCTGCTCCAGCGTCACATCCGGCGCGGCGTAACAGGTGAAGCCGGTATAACCGGAACCGGATTTCCGTTCGGTACGCGCCAGGGCGTACTCTTCCCGGCTTTTCGGATGCAGGAACACGGGAAAATCGCGGCCTACCTGCTGGTAGCCCGCGTCGAGCATCTCTTCCGGGGTGGCGCCCACCACCACCCAGTCTTTATCTTTGACCGGCAGACCTAACAACGCATCACGTACCGCACCACCGACCAGATAACTCTTCACGCCCAACTCTCCCGTTTTCTCTTTTCCAGAATGATACGTAAGTCTGGCAGAGAAGACGAATTAGTTCATCCAGCGATCTTTACGCTTACGGCTTGGGATCAGATGTGGCAGCACCAGACCCAGCACCAGACCAACGCCCAGCACGCCGCCGCCATACATAAACCACTGCATGATAATGGTGCGCTGTTTGTCATCAAGTTGCAGGTTCGCGGCGTTCACTTTTTTCTGCGCGACGATCAGCTCGTTTTTGAGCTTTTGATTCTCTTCTTTCAGACCGTTGATCACGCCGTCGCTCTGCGCCACTTTCTGCTGCATTTCAGCGGTGCGCTGGTTCCAGGTCCCGTCGATGTTGTTCAGCTTGTCGGTCAGGGTCTTCACCTGGTTTTCCAGATCCGGCACGCGGGTGCGCAGGCTTGGCACGGTGCTCAGCTCTTTCATTGGGATCCAGGAGGTACGGCCGGAACTGTCGCGAACCTGACCGTAATTGGTCTCCGCGTTGGTCTGCAACAGGGTGACTTCCTCGCCGGCATTCACCGTGCCCACGAGGCGATAATTATCTCCGGGGCCACTGCGCACCCAGGTGTTAAGTTCGTCAGAAACGTAACGCTTCTCTTCAGCGTGCACTGCGGTTGCGGCGCTAAAAGCGAGTAAAGTAAGTCCAATCAGGCGTAATTTAAGCATCATTAGTCGTTATTTTCATAAAAAGTGGAACGATAGTAGTGGCAACAGTGTCTCTACGCAAAGCATTCATCAGCAATCAGAATCATCTGTGTCACGACTCTACACATTTACGCCCGACAAATTGCTCATTGCATGGCAATTTGGCGCAAAATACTATGTACTGACAAATAAATGGCGAGGAAGTTCGCCCTCATTGACGCGTCTGTGACGCCCGCAAAAGTACAAGGCTATGGCTCAGGAAATCGAATTAAAATTTATCGTCGAAAAAGACAGCGTTGACGCGCTCCGTCAGCATCTGAATACGCTCTCCGGCGAGCACCATGAACCCGTACCGTTGCTCAACATCTACTACGAAACGCCGGACAACTGGCTGCGCAACCACGATATGGGGCTGCGCATCCGCGGCGCGAACGGACGCTACGAGATGACGATGAAAATCGCCGGCCGCGTGGTCGGCGGTTTGCATCAGCGCCCGGAATACAATATCGACATCAGTAAGCCAGAACTTGAGCTGGAACGTTTCCCGGCGGAAGTCTGGCCGGAAGGCGAACTGCCCGCCACGCTGGCAGGGCAGGTGCAGCCGCTGTTCAGCACCGATTTCGCTCGCGAGAAATGGCTGGTGACGGAAGGCAAAAGCCGCATTGAAATCGCGCTGGATTTAGGCGAGGTGAAGGCGGGTGAGTTCCAGGAACCGATCTGCGAGCTGGAGCTGGAACTTCTGGAAGGGGATGCGAGCGACGTGCTGAAGCTGGCGCGCAAGCTGGTAAGCCAGCCGGGTTTACGTCAGGGCAGCTTGAGCAAAGCGGCGCGCGGCTACCACCTGGCTGCCGGAAATGCGCCACGCGTGCTGAGAGAGACTCCGATTTTGCGCGTCGTCCCGAAAGCCAGCATTGAGCAGGGCATGGAAGCGGCGCTGGAGCTGGCGCTCTCCCAATGGCAGTACCATGAAGAACTGTGGGCGCGTAACGTCAAAAATGCCAAAAAACAGGTGCTGGCCGCTATTGGACTGGTGCGTCATACCCTGACGCTGTTTGGCGGTATCGTACCGCGTAAAGCTAGCGCTCACTTACGCGATCTGCTGACCCAGACCGAAACGCTGCTGCTTTCCGACGTGTCGGCGCAAACCGCGCTTTATAGCCCGCAAAATGCCGCGGCAAAACTGGCGCTGACCGAGTTTCTGGTTACGCGCGGCTGGCGCGTCTTCCTCGATGCAAAAGCGCAGACCAAAATCGCAGACAACTTTAAACGCTTCGCGGATATCCATCTTTCCCGCCACGCCGCCGAGCTGAGAACCACCTTCGCGCATCCGCTGGGCGACCAGTATGGCGACCAGCTTCCCCGCCTGGCGCGTAATATCGACAGCATGTTGCTTCTGTCGGGAGCGTACGAGGGCGTGAAGGCGCAGGCCTGGCTGGAGAACTGGCAGGGGCTTAAGCATGCCATTGAGACCCGTCAGCAGATTGAGATCGAGCATTTCCGCAACGAAGCCATTTCGCAGGATCCATACTGGCTGCACAGCGGAAAACGTTAATTCTGGCAAGGAACCCCTGATATGCCGCTTTCTTCGCAGTTACAGCAGCACTGGCAAACCGTTTGCGAACATCTGCCCGAGTCGTTACCCGCGTCATCGTTAAGCGAGCAGGCGAAAAGCGTGCTCACGTTCAGTGATTTTGTGCAGGAGAGCGTCAGCGCCAATCCTGACTGGCTGGCAGAGCTGGAAAGCGCGCCGCCGCAGGCTGATGAGTGGCGGCACTATGCTGGCTGGCTGCAAACCGCGCTGGCAGAGGTGGCGGATGAAGCCACGCTGATGCGCGTTCTGCGTCAGTTCCGTCGCCGGGTGATGGTGCGCATTGCCTGGGCGCAGGCGCTGGAGCTGGTGAGTGAAGAGAGCACCTTGCAGCAGCTGAGCGAACTGGCGCAGACGCTGATTGTCGCCGCGCGGGACTGGCTCTACGCCGCCTGCTGTAAAGAGTGGGGCACGCCGTGCAGCGAAGAAGGGGTTCCGCAGCCGCTGTTGATTCTGGGGATGGGCAAGCTAGGCGGCTGCGAGCTGAACTTCTCCTCGGATATCGACCTGATCTTTGCCTGGCCGGAGAATGGCGCCACGCGAGGCGGTCGTCGCGAGCTGGATAACGCCCAGTTCTTTACCCGACTCGGGCAGCGTCTGATTAAGGCGCTGGATCAGCCTACGCAGGACGGCTTTGTTTACCGCGTGGACATGCGCCTGCGCCCGTTTGGCGACAGCGGCCCGCTGGTGCTGAGCTTCGCCGCGCTGGAAGATTATTACCAGGAGCAGGGGCGCGACTGGGAGCGTTACGCGATGGTCAAAGCGCGGATCATGGGCGACAGCGACGACGCTTACGCCAATGAGCTGCGTGCCATGCTGCGCCCGTTCGTGTTCCGCCGTTACATCGACTTTAGCGTGATCCAGTCCCTGCGCAATATGAAAGGGATGATCGCCCGCGAGGTGCGCCGTCGCGGCCTGAAGGACAACATCAAGCTTGGCGCGGGCGGCATCCGCGAAATCGAATTTATCGTTCAGGTCTTCCAGCTGATCCGCGGCGGGCGCGAGCCGTCGCTGCAGTCCCGCTCGCTGCTGCCGACGCTGAGCGCCATTGAGCAACTGCATTTGCTGCCGGACGGCGACGCGCAAACCCTGCGCGAGTCCTATCTGTTCCTGCGCCGTCTGGAAAACCTGCTGCAAAGCATTAACGACGAACAGACCCAGACGTTGCCAGGCGATGAGCTGAACCGGGCGCGCCTGGCCTGGGGCATGCGGGTGGATGACTGGTCAACGTTGACCGAACGGCTGGATGCCCATATGGCAGGCGTTCGCCGCATCTTTAACGACCTTATTGGTGACGACGAAAGTGAATCGCCGGACGATGCGCTCTCCGAGCACTGGCGCGAACTGTGGCAGGACGCGCTTCAGGAAGATGACACCACGCCGGTGCTGGCGCACTTAAGCGACGACGCCCGCCATCGCGTGGTGGCCTTGATTGCCGATTTTCGTCTCGAACTGAACAAGCGCGCCATTGGCCCGCGCGGTCGTCAGGTGCTGGATCATCTGATGCCGCACCTGCTGAGCGAGGTCTGCTCCCGCGAGGATGCGCCAGTGCCGCTGTCGCGCATGATGCCGCTGCTGAGCGGGATTATCACGCGTACCACCTACCTGGAACTGCTGAGCGAGTTTCCCGGCGCGCTGAAGCACCTGATTTCCCTCTGCGCCGCCTCGCCGATGGTGGCCAACAAGCTGGCGCGATACCCACTGTTGCTGGACGAACTGCTCGACCCGAACACGCTCTATCAGCCGACGGCGATGGACGCCTACCGCGACGAGCTGCGCCAGTATCTGCTGCGCGTGCCGGAAGAGGACGAAGAGCAACAGCTTGAGGCGCTGCGTCAGTTTAAGCAGGCGCAGATGCTGCGCGTGGCGGCAGCGGATATCGCCGGTACGCTGCCGGTAATGAAAGTGAGCGATCACTTAACCTGGCTGGCGGAGGCGATCATCGACGCGGTAGTCCACCAGGCGTGGGTGCAGATGGTGGCCCGCTATGGCCAGCCGAAGCATCTTGCTGACCGCGAGGGGCGAGGGTTTGCCGTGGTCGGTTACGGCAAGCTGGGCGGCTGGGAGCTGGGCTACAGCTCCGATCTGGATCTGATTTTCCTGCACGACTGTCCGGCGGACGTGATGACCGACGGCGAACGTGAGATTGACGGGCGGCAGTTCTACCTGCGCCTGGCCCAGCGCATCATGCACCTGTTCAGCACCCGCACTTCGTCGGGCATTCTGTACGAGGTGGACGCGCGTCTGCGCCCGTCCGGCGCGGCAGGCATGCTGGTCACCTCGACGGACGCGTTTGCCGATTATCAGAAGAACGAAGCCTGGACGTGGGAACATCAGGCGTTAGTGCGCGCCCGCGTGGTGTACGGCGATCCGCAGCTCAAAACGCAGTTCGATGCGATCCGTAAGTCAGTCATGACGACCCCGCGAGCGGGCAGCACCCTGCAAACTGAAGTGCGTGAAATGCGTGAGAAAATGCGCGCGCATTTGGGTAACAAACATCGCGATCGCTTTGATATTAAAGCCGATGAGGGCGGGATTACCGATATTGAGTTCATCACTCAGTACCTGGTGCTACTGCATGCCCACGACAAGCCGAAGCTGACGCGCTGGTCCGATAACGTGCGCATTCTGGAACTGCTGGCGCAAAACGACATTATGGACGAGCAGGAGGCGCAGGCCTTAACCCGCGCCTACACCACGCTGCGCGATGAGCTTCATCACCTGGCATTGCAGGAACAGCCGGGCCACGTGGCTCTGGACTGTTTTACCGCAGAGCGCGCCCAGGTGACGGCAAGCTGGCAGAAATGGCTGGTGGAGCCGTGCGTAACAAAACAAGTGTGATATTATCGCGCGCAAATTGTGAATCTTTCTGGAGTCAGGAATGAAAGTAACACTGCCAGAGTTTGAACGTGCTGGAGTAATGGTTGTCGGGGATGTGATGCTGGATCGCTACTGGTATGGGCCGACCAGCCGCATCTCTCCTGAAGCGCCGGTACCGGTGGTTAAGGTCGACACCATTGAAGAGCGTCCCGGCGGCGCGGCAAACGTGGCGATGAACATAGCCTCGCTGGGCGCGCACTCGCGTCTGGTGGGCCTGACCGGCATTGACGATGCGGCGCGTGCGCTGAGCAAGTCGCTGGCGGACGTGAACGTGAAGTGCGACTTCGTTTCTGTTCCGACACACCCAACTATCACCAAGCTGCGCGTGCTGTCGCGTAACCAGCAGCTGATCCGTCTCGATTTCGAAGAAGGCTTTGAAGGCGTTGATCCTGAGCCGCTGCACGAGCGCATTAACCAGGCGCTGGGCAACATCGGCGCGCTGGTGCTGTCTGACTACGCCAAAGGCGCGCTGGCGAGCGTGCAAACGATGATTCAGCTGGCGCGTAAAGCCAGCGTGCCGGTGCTGATCGACCCGAAAGGCACCGATTTTGAGCGCTATCGAGGCGCAACCCTGCTGACGCCAAACCTTTCTGAGTTCGAAGCGGTGGCGGGCAAGTGCAAAACGGAAGAAGAGCTGGTTGAGCGCGGCATGAAAATCATCGCTGATTTCGAGCTGTCCGCGCTGCTGGTCACCCGCTCCGAACAGGGGATGACGCTGCTGCAGCCGGGCAAGGCACCGCTGCATATGCCAACCCAGGCGCAGGAAGTGTACGACGTGACCGGTGCCGGTGATACGGTGATCGGCGTGCTGGCGGCAACGCTGGCCGCGGGTAACTCCCTGGAAGAGGCGTGCTACTTCGCGAACGCCGCGGCGGGCGTGGTCGTCGGTAAATTGGGTACTTCAACCGTTTCGCCCATCGAGCTGGAAAACGCGGTGCGCGGTCGTGCGGATACCGGTTTTGGCGTCATGACCGAAGACGAGCTGAAGGTGGCCGTCGCCGCCGCGCGCAAGCGCGGTGAAAAAGTGGTGATGACCAACGGCGTGTTTGACATCCTGCACGCGGGCCACGTGTCGTATCTGGCGAATGCGCGCAAGCTGGGCGATCGCCTCATTGTGGCAGTGAACAGCGATGCGTCGACCAAACGCCTGAAGGGCGAAACGCGCCCGGTGAACCCGCTCGAGCAACGTATGATTGTGCTTGGCGCGCTGGAAGCGGTGGACTGGGTGGTGTCGTTTGAAGAAGATACCCCGCAGCGCCTGATTGCCGGGATCCTGCCTGACCTGCTGGTGAAGGGCGGCGATTACAAGCCAGAGCAAATCGCGGGTAGCGAAGAGGTCTGGGCGAATGGCGGTGAAGTGATGGTGCTCAACTTTGAGGACGGGTGTTCCACCACCAACATCATCAAGAAGATCCAGAAAGACAGTCAGTAAAAAACGGGCCAATTGGCCCGTTTTTTTTCACCGTCTCCCTGTGGGAGAGGGCATCAGGCCGCACTTACTCCTGATCGTCCACCGGCGGAATGGCCGGTGCCGGCTTCACTTCTTCCGGCGCATTACGGTTTTCCAGCTCGCTCAGACGCTGTTCCAGCAGCGCCAGCTTCTCGCGGGTGCGCAGCAGAACCTGGGTCTGCACGTCAAACTCTTCGCGGCTGACTAAATCAAGGCGAACCAACTGCGCCTGCAGCGTCTGGCGGATTTTCTTCTCAACGTCATCACCAAATTCACGAATGCCTTTCGGCATGGACTCATGAACCTGACGCGCGATCTGCTCAATTTTTTTCGGGTCAATCATAATGGCTTCCCTTGATAAGTCAGTGTTGATGAACATTGTAGCGCGTCATGACCCAGGATAAAGCAGATTTGTTTGAAGCTTATGCATTGCCCAGGTTAATCAATAGCGTTATAGTTATCTCGCTTATTCTCAGGGCGGGGCGAAATTCCCCACCGGCGGTAAATCAGCTTAACGCTGAAAGCCCGCGAGCGCTTTGGGTGAATTCTCAAAGGTCAGCAGATCCGGTGTAATTCCGGGGCCGACGGTTAGAGTCCGGATGGGAGAGAGTAACGATCCAGTCGGGCATGGGCCCGCTCACGTTATCTTTTTGCCGCTTATACGGCGCTCCTAAGACTGCCCTGATTCTGGTAACCATAATGTTAATGAGGTTTTTTTACCATGAATCAGACGCTACTTTCCTCTTTTGGCACTTCAACTCAACGTGTTGAACATGCACTGGATGCACTGCGCGAAGGCCGCGGTGTGATGGTGCTTGACGATGAAAATCGTGAAAACGAAGGCGACATGATTTTCGCCGCCGAAAGCATGACCGTTGAACAGATGGCGCTGACCATCCGTCACGGCAGCGGCATCGTATGCCTGTGTATTACCGAAGATCGTCGTAAGCAGCTTGATCTGCCGATGATGGTTGAGAACAACACCAGCGCCTTTGGAACCGGCTTTACTGTGACCATCGAAGCGGCGCATGGCGTAACCACCGGTGTGTCTGCGGCTGACCGTCTGACCACCGTGCGTGCCGCCATTGCTGACGATGCGAAACCCTCCGATCTGCATCGTCCAGGCCACGTCTTCCCGCTGCGCGCACAGGCGGGCGGCGTGCTGACCCGCGGCGGTCATACCGAAGCGACCATCGATCTGGTGACCCTGGCGGGCTTCAAGCCTGCGGGCGTGCTGTGTGAGCTGACCAATGATGACGGCACCATGGCCCGCGCGCCAGAGTGCATCACCTTTGCGCGTCTGCATAACATGCCGGTTGTCACAATTGAAGATCTGGTGGAATACCGCCAGGCGCACGAGCGCAAGGCCAGCTGAGACCGCTGATGTGAAAAAGCCGGGGAAACCCGGCTTTTTTGTCGCTAGTGGTAGTTAATTTTAAACAGCACCACGGTTTCAAACGGTCCGGACTGGATCGCTTTTCCCTCATCCCACGACAGCTCTGCCGTGTACTTTTGCTCATACTGCAACGTACTCCCGGTGAAGTCGGCATACTCCTGATAGTGGTTGAAGGTAAACGGATCCGTTCCGTTCAGAATACGCAGTTTTAGCCCGTTGCCAATCAACAGCGCCGTATCGTCAGCGCTGAGTTTTTCGTTCGTGTAGAATGACGAATCCATTTTGAATCCATCAGAGCACTGCGCGTCCTGCACCTTGGTGGTTTTGACCGTAAATTCACGAACGCGCGTTTTCTGGTTCACAATGTCGCGAGCGCTGAAGGTGCCAAAATCGATCTCCTGGTTTTCAGGGTAGATGCTGAAGGTTGCCCCGCAGTCCAGAACGGTAATGTTTTGCAAGCCGTTGATGTGGTACTTGAGGTTTTTCGCGTCGGCCATCTGGTTGACTCCGCCTTTACCGTCAAACTGCACCACGATGTAATCGCCGAGCGAACTCACGTAGCCGTGAGGCGGAATCGCCTTAATTTTTACAAACAGGCGAAAGCGGGCAATAAACGTGCGTGTCGTATGGACGTCATCCGGGTTACCGGAGCAGATCAGGTTTTCCCAGCCCATCTGCCGGATCTGAGCCGGGGTATAGATGAGGATGTTCTTGTTATCGAGACACTGGCGGGTATCCACGCCATTCGGCTGGCCCGTGGCATCGTAGTCCACACCTTCGTAGGTTACGCCAAGCTCATAGTAAGGGTCCGTTGCGGCCGGGTAAGGGTTGACCCAGGCGTAAACGTCTTCCGGCTGAAAGCCGCTGGTGACGTTGTGATCGCAGGTAACCGGGATTTTAATGTCATCTGATTCCCAGATTTTCTGCCCCACCTGCGCGTTGCTGGGGATAGCAAAGGGCGAGATGGTTTTTGTCTCTTCAACCGGCCCGCCTGAAGCACCAAGATAGCAGTCCAGCGCCAGCGCTTCTCTTACGGGCAGAGCGGAAATCAGCAGCAGGAACAGCAGATTAGCGAGCTTGCGCATCTTTATCGACCTTATGCTCGCTGAGCGTACATTTCGCCGTACCTGAACATTGCGCGTCGACCTTTTTCAGCGCACCGTAATCATCGATGTAGCCAATGCTGTAGTAGCTGCCGTGATAGTCACCGGTAGAGGTTGTTGCCGTCGCAAACGGGGCGATCATCAGGCTGTCAAAACCGGGCAGCATGGTTTTCGCATTTTTGCTCAGCCACGCCAGCGTGATGTAGTAAGGCGTAGGGTTATGCACGGTGAGCCCTTTCGCGTTTGCGGTGACTTCCATACGCATTTCTGCCTGATCGCCTGCCTTTTTGGCGATCGCTTTGGGACGCCAGAACAGTTTGATCCTGCTTTGCATCGCGACCTGCATTACGCTGCGTTCCTCGCTCGCGCTGGAACTTTTCGGCGGCACCTCGCGCAGGTTGAAATAAAACAGTGATTCCCGGTCTTTCGGCAACCGGGCGGTCGCGGCCTGCTTCACAATCCGGACCTGAGACGAGGCGCCCGCTTCAAGACGTTGGATCGGCGGAAGCGCCATAAAATGGCTGTCCTCCTTGCGTCCGTTTTCATCTTCTATCCAGGAGAGCGCCAGATAAGGCAACGTTTTGCTCTGATTATCAATCTTGAGGCTGCTGGCCTTATCGCTTTCCGGAAACACAATGCGGGTGCGGTCCAGGTTAACGGCAGCGTGGGTGGTAAATGCGGTGCCGATTAACATCAGGCACAGGCTGGTAAAAGAGGTGAGTTTCATCATGGTTTCTTACTGACATGGCAGTATCAACTGCATACTGTTTTCAAGGTGTGAAGGCAGCGAGAAGCGACACTGCTGATTGTCACCCCACGTTACCCGGAATTGTTGTTCAGGCTCTACCGCACCCAGCCAGACGTGGCCTTCGTCGGCGACCATGCCGATTTGCTGGTCACTTTCCAGCAGGTGAACAATCGCGCCCAGCGGCGGAGTGCCGGCTGGCGTACGTATAATTCCGGCAATATCGTTGCCTGCGCGCGTGGCAATCTGACGGTAGCCAATCGCCCCCTCGGTCCAGGTGGAGGTCGTAATGCGGTTGTCCACATCGACGCCGTCAGGCAGGTTATCCAGATTGACCTGTACGCTGGCGGGAGAGTAGCTGGAAACCGACGGTAAAACGCCGATACCAAAGCGGTTGGTTTCATCCCGCGACATGTTCAGCGGAATGTTGCCGACGCCGTCGGTGCTGACCATCACGCGCGGTTCGTTTCCGTAGCTGCGACGGTGCAGCGCCGCGCCTTTGGCCGTTGAGGTAAACGAGCCATTCCAGCTGGCGCTCAGGGAGTTATATTCATCAGCTTTATAACTTCCGGAGATATTCAGATCGCCAAAAGGTGAATAGTGCTGATAGTTGCCGCTCATCTGCGCGCCCGCGTCCGCGTGTTCACTCTCCGTCCCCGCGGAGACGCCCCAGGTATTATTGCGATCGGACGTGTCGTACCAGGAGACATTTTGGCTCAGGCTATCGCTGTTGTGCAGATCGTAGCTAAGGCGATGATCCGGATCGATCGGTACGCTCAGGGACAGGTAAAACTGCGTATCGTCGTCTTCATCTTCGTAATGCGTCTTGCTCCAGGAGAGGGTGACGCCGAGGTTTTTCCAGCGCCCCAGATCAAAGTTGTAGCCTGCGGTAATGCTTCCGGTCGTGGACGGGGCTTCATTCCACCAGGTCTGACGCAGTACGTTGACGTAGAGGTTGAGCGATAACGGGCTGATGTACTGGCTGGCGGTTACGCTCAGCGTCTGCTTTTCTGTCTGACGATCGTTGTCGTCATAATCAAGGAAGCGGGCATAGCTCAGGAACTTTCGATCGGAGTAGCGGTAGCTGGCAAGCGTAAGCTGGCTGCCGGTGGTATCGAAACGCTTACTGTAATTAAAACGGTAGCTGTAACCCGTCTGGCTATCCTGGAAGGGGAGCTGACTGGTGGCCTGCGTGACGTCAAAAGAGAGGGCACCCAGATGCGCCATATTCTGCCCGATCCCGGCGGCAACGGAACGGTAATGATCCCCGTCGGCAAGCGTCCCGCCATAGAGCGAGGTGTTTGACAGTATACCCCATGAGAATTCACCGCTCATAAAACCGGTGTCTTCGACGTCATGCGAGGCGTCTTTACGCGCTTTACCCGCCGCCAGCTTGTAGCGAACCTGCCCTTTACGCGTTAAAAAAGGCACCGATTCCGCCGAGACCTGGAAGGTGCTGACGCGCCCGTCTTCCTCCGTCACTTTTACGTCCAGCGTCCCCTGAACGGACTGGTTAAGATCCTGAATAACAAAGGGGCCAGGCGGAACTTTACTTTGATAAATTACGCGATCGGACAGGCTGACCGTGACGGTCGCGTTGGTTTGCGCGATACCGGTAATTTGTGGCGCATAGCCACGCAGCGACCAGGGGAGCATGCGCTCATCGCTGATCAGGGAGGCGCCGGTATAGGTAAAAGCGTCAAAGATTGAGGACTGGAAGTCCGTTTCACCCAGCGTCAACTTAGCACCAAGTGAAGGAAGAGGGCGGAACATGTAGACGCGCGAAAAGCGTCCGTCATGATCCGAACCTGCATCGGTATGCGTTTGGCTGTACTGATAATCACTGCGCAGGCGCCATGCGCCCATATTCGCGCCCGCCGTGCCATAGGTGTTGGCGTTGTTGGTGCTGCTGCCGTCGCTGGGCTGATAGTGGCTGGCGAACAGGTTGTAATCCAGAATCACGCCCGGTACGCCATTGTCCCATGTTGCTGGTGGCATCCAGTCGGCGGCGCGGTACTGCAACCATGCCTGGGGTACGGTGACCTTCAGCGTCTGGGTCGCTTGTTCAAAATTAAAGGTGATATCCGGTCTGGAGGAAAAGTCGACGCATCCCTCTTTTTCGGGTAAGGCGTCGCGGACTTCCTCTTTCAGGGCAAACGTATCCGCCAGTTCAGGAGGAATACACACCTGTACCGTGTTATTTACCTCTTTCCAGCTAAGCTGCCAGCCGTTAGCCAGCGGTGTGTCGTTAATGGATACGGTAACAAAATAGCTGCCAGGGGTAACCGCTATTTCATTTTTAAAAAGGGAGAGGTCAACGCTGCTCCGCTGGTCTTTATCGATGGCATTGATATTAAACTCGGTGGCAGAGGCAATCTTCGTCATTAACAGGGACGCAATGATGATTTTAGATTGTAATTTATATGTCATCATCCTGTTACCAAAATAATATCACATACCGGCTGGCAAATAATGCCAGCCGGTTTTATCGTGATGCATTGCCTTATTTGTACATCAGCACATAGTTGGCAGTCGCTTCAACCTGACCCGCTGTGGCAGTTTTACCCTGAGCAACTTCCATTAATGCTTTGAAGTGCAGAGTCTGAGTGGTGGAACCCGCCAGCAGATCGACCGTTTGAGCCGAACCCAGGGTGATGTTGGCTTCGTTGTTGTCCAGCAGACGAACACCGACGTTCTGAGCACCGCTAGCATAGGTGTTGCTCATCAGGCTGGTGTCAGTAGCGTCAGTTGCTGCGCTGGTGAAGGTCACGTCAACTTTGGTCACTGGCGTATCCGTTTCGTCCGCCGGATCGTCAAGCTGGCAGTTCTCCAGATTGATATCAACCGGAACAGCGGTAGACTTTTTGTTAGCATTGATCACGGCAGTGGTAACTTCACCGAGGTCCACTTCTTTATCAACGCTGTCTGGTGCAATGCTGCACGGTGCATCAATGACCACGCCTTTGAATTTGATTTTGCCGGAACCCTGGTCATCAGCAAAAGCAGAACCCGAAACGATGGCAGCCATCGCAACCGCTAACAATACTTTTTTACCCATATACATGAAAATATCCTTTTTCAATTGAATTCATAATCTGAATATTAATTTTCAGAATGCTCGCAAAGTATAACGGGTTGAGGGAGGCTTTTACGATTAATGAGGCTTAAAGATATTTTTAGAGGAGGTTAATATATAATTTATTACTATCGTAACCGGTTAATATTTCATGCAGCAGCGGTTTTTTAAGCGCAATTTAATTGGGAAATATTGCGCTTAAAAATATCCATAAAAACTCTTGATTTTCCAATTGTAAATACAGAGCCGCAGACAGTGTAAAATGCAACGGCTGCGCTGGGGCGCATCAAAGAATTGCCCTCATCGATGAGGGCATCCGTGTCAGCCTATACCTGCCGTTTGCAGCAGAACCAGGCTTAACCCCATCACCGACATGCCGCACAGCACGCCGTAGCTGGGATTATTGTTAGGATCGATCTCTTTCGCCAGCGGCATCAGCTCATCTACGGAGAGCGCAACCATAATCCCGGCCACGGCAGACATAATCGCCGCCATCACGACAGGGGAGACGAGGCTTCCAAGGATCAGCCACGCCAGCACGCCGCCGAGAATTTCGGCCATCCCGGAAATCCCCGCCCAGAAGACGGCTGTACGTTTTGAACCCGTTGCGGCATAAACCGGCCCGGACACGGCAAGTCCTTCAGGAATATTGTGTAAGGCTACCGCCAGCGCGACACCAAATCCCATTTCCAGATTGCTGCTGGCCGTGACATACGTGGCGACACCTTCCGGGAAGTTGTGCAGGCTGATACCCAGCGTCAGCAGGATCGCCGTGCGCTTGATGTTGCCGGGGATTGGAGTAACGCTTTTTTGCATCAAATCCTGAGGGTGGGCGTGGGGCAGCATACGGTCGAGCGCAAAATAGCCCAGCAGGCCGACGATGAACATGCCGTAGCCCAGAACCGGAGACATGCCCTCGGTGTGAAGCGCTGCTGGCAGCATCTCCATCAGCGAGATAAGCAGCATGATGCCAGCGGCGAAGCCCAGCGAGAACGCCAGAAGACGATTAGACGGTTTTTGCCCGAGCACGCCGAGGAACGCACCGATAAAGGTCGCGGCACCCGCAAGCACGGTCAAAATTAAGGGTACTGACATGCACTCTCCTTAAGCGATATCTTACGTTCAAATTTCCTGATGATGATCTTCACGGTTATCTGCGTTTATCTTCACCTGAATGCGCGTAATGTAGAACCATCAAATTGACACCTTCTCTAAGGATACCACCATGTCTTCTTCTCGTATGCCTGCACTGTTTTTAGGCCACGGCAGCCCAATGAACGTTATGGAAGACAACGTTTATACCCGCGCCTGGCGTCATCTGGGGGAGACATTGCCGCGTCCGAAGGCGATTGTGGTGGTGTCTGCGCACTGGTTTACCCGTGGTACCGGCGTGACGGCCATGGAAGCGCCTAAAACCATTCATGATTTCGGCGGCTTCCCGCAGGCGCTGTATGATACGCATTATCCGGCTCCCGGCTCGCCTGCGCTGGCACAGCGGCTGGTAGAGTTGCTCGCACCTGTTCCAGTGGCGCTGGATAAAGAAGCCTGGGGCTTTGACCACGGCTCGTGGGGCGTACTGATTAAGATGTACCCTGATGCAGATATTCCGATGGTGCAGTTAAGCATCGACAGCACTAAACCGGCGGCCTGGCATCTGGAAATGGGCCGCAAACTGGCGACCCTGCGTGATGAGGGCATCATGCTGGTGGCAAGCGGCAACGTGGTGCATAACCTGCGTACGGCGCGCTGGCACGGTGAGGATACGCCATACCCGTGGGCGAGCGCTTTTAACGCCTACGTCAAAGCGAACCTGACCTGGCAAGGCCCGGTTGAGAAGCATCCGTTAGTGAACTATCTGGATCACGAAGGCGGTTCGCTCTCTAACCCGACGCCGGAACACTTCCTGCCGCTGCTGTATGTGTTAGGTGCATGGGACGGTCAGGAGCCGGTTACCATTCCGGTTGACGGCATTGAAATGGGCAGTTTGAGTATGCTGTCGGTGCAGGTGGGGTAAAAAACATGCCCGGTAAGCGTAGCGCCACCGGGCAAGTTTTATTCAACAAAAATATGCGGATAGAACCGTGACAGATCCTGCGTAATCAACGCGCGATCTTCGCGGATGCCGATCCCGGCAGGTTGATCGTTAATAAGCCAGCTGCCGATCAGCGTATAGCTGTCGCCAAACTTCGGCAGTTGATAAAACTCCTGGACGATCATCCCTTCTTCACCGTATGGACCTTCAACCGCTTCCAGCGTTTTACCGTTTTCGATAATGGAGACGTTCGCGCCTTCGCGGGAAAAGATAGGCTTAACGACGTATTTCTCCATCGGTGGGAACTCATCTTCGGCAAAGTAAGCTGGCAACAGGTTAGGGTGGTTCGGGAACATCTCCCACAGCATCGGCAGCAGGGCTTTATTGGAGATAATGCTCTTCCACGCCGGTTCCAGCCAGCGCACGCCCGCGTCTTCCAGCTTGGTGGAGAACATTTCACGCAGCATGTATTCCCACGGATAGAGCTTGAACAGGTTGCTGATCACCTGATCCTGCATATCCGTAAACTGACCTTTTTCCCCCAGGCCAATATCTTCGATATAGAGGAATTCAGTCGCCACTTCCGCTTCGGCTGCGCAGTCCTGCAGATACTGTACCGTGCCCCTGTCTTCTTCCGTGTCGCGACAGCAGGCAAGATGCAGCAGATTGAAGCCAAACTGCTCCCGCAGTTCGGCGAAACGCTCAATCAGCTTTTCCTGCAGGCTGTTGAACTGGTCGCTACCTTCCGGCAGGTTTCCGGCGTTCATCTGATCTTCCAGCCAAATCCACTGGAAGAATGCCGCTTCGTAAAGAGAGGTCGGCGTATCCGCGTTGTTTTCTAAAAGCTTCGGCTCACCCACGCCGTCCCACGCCAGATCGAGGCGAGAGTAAAGCGAAGGCTGATTCGTTTTCCACGACTGACGAACGAAACTCCAGGTGTGCTTCGGAATACGGAATTTAGTCATCAGCTCGTCGCTGTTGATGACTTTATCCACCACCTTCAGGCACATCTGGTGCAGCTCGGCCGTCACCTCTTCCAGTTTTTCCACCTGGTCGAGCGTCAGTTTATAGTAAGCATCTTCACACCAGTACGGCTCGCCGTACATGGTGTGGAAGTTAAAACCGTATTCAGTGGCTTTTTCGCGCCAGTCCGGGCGCTCGGTAATACCGACTCGTTCCATGATCAGCCGCCCATTGAGCGAGTGGAAGTGCCTGTTGCACTACGCTGCATGCTGGTCTGTTTCGCCACAGACTCACCGAACCCACCGCGGGTGATGGTGCTGGTGGTCGCAGGCTTCGGCGCCATCGCGGTTTTCGGGACGGTCACGGTGCGGCCCGGGGTCGCTGCGCCATAGCCTTTGCCGCTGGCATCGGTATATTGACCATAAGCCGGGCTGGCCGGGTTTTTCGAGCTAAACAGCGGTTGCTGCTGATAGCCCGCGCCGCCGCCCATCAGGCGGCCCATCATGTAGCCTGCCATTAATGGCATCCAGAAGCTGCCGCTGGACTGCGCCTGCGCCTGATTTTCCGGCGCAGTACCTGCCTGAGCTGGCGTCTGCTGACACTGTCCTTCACCAAATTCCGCCACGCAGTCTTCGCGTGAGGCGTATTTCGGCGCGGTGCGTTCCGCTTCTTTCAGGGCGTTGGTGTAGGCGGTTTTACATTCTGCTGCCTGGCCGGTTGCGGCGGAGCAGTCGTCCGCGTTTTGATACAGCGAAACCGTTTCGTCGTTTTTCTCACAGCCTGCCAGCATAAAGACCGCGGTTACTGCCAGCGCAACAGGGGTGAGATGACGTGCGTTCCAGCTTTTGCGGAACGACGCGTGATTGATCGTTTTTGTCCGTTTCATGTTTGTCTTCCAGGACCCAGTGGTAATAACGCTCAGGATAGTGGATGAGTGGTTGAAAATGAAGCGAAGAGGGGCGGAATCAGGGGGATCTTTACGTTGGCTTACGTTCGGGTGTGATTCAGCTGCGCCCTCTCCCGGTGAGAGAGGGCGTGATAACACTCTTAGTTACGGAACGGGTTAGAACCGCTGCTTGCAGGTGCCGTGCTACGCGCGGCCGCTGGCTGTGCGGCAGGGGCGCTGCCGTTAGCGTTGAAGTTATCAACGGCGGCAACCTGCTCCGGGTTCTCCGGCGCAACGCTGTCCGGAGAGGTGGAGACTGGCTTGCCCAGCGCGCTGTTCAGCATCTGCAGGTCTTGCTCGTTCAGCGTACCCAGAGCCTGCTTAATGTTCAGCTGGTTAATCAGGTACTGATAACGTGCGCTGGAGAGCTGCTGTTTCGCGTTGTACAGCGTGGTGGTCGCGTCGAGCACGTCAACGATAGTACGTGTACCGACCGAGTAACCCGCTTCCATCGCGTCCAGGGAGCTCTGTGCAGACACAACGGCCTGTTTATAGGCGTTGATGCTGCTGATAGACGCGTTCACGTTGTTGAAGGACGAACGCACGGTCTGCACCACGTTGCGGTGCGCGCTTTCCAGCTGCTCGCTCGCGCCAACAAAGTTGTACTGCGCCTGTTTCACCTGAGAGTTTACCTGACCGCCCTGGTACAGTGGCAGAGAGAAGCTCAGGCCCACTTTGTTCTGACCCATATTGCTGTCGTCATACTGGGCAGAATTGGTTTTAGAGCCGCTGTAGGTCGTGTCAGAAACGCCGGTGGACGCGCTCAGGCTCAGGGTTGGCAGATGGCCGTCCTGCGCCTGACGAATTTGCTCGCGGGCCAGGTCCTGGCTCAGACGCGCCTGCAGCAACGTCAGGTTGCGGTTTTCCGCCTCTTTCAGCAGGGCGTTAACGGCCTGCGGCTTATCCGTTTTGAAGCTGTCGACGTTCAGGGAAGCCAGCTCAGGATAGTAATTCCCGGTCACCTGGCGCAGGGATTCCAGCGCGTTGTCGAGGTTGTTACGCGCGGTCACTTCGTTGGCCAGCACGGTGTCGTACTGTGAACGGGCGTTCTGCACGTCGGTGATCGCCACCAGACCCACGTTGAAGCGCTGGGTGGTTTGATCCAACTGGCGGTAGATCGCCTGTTTCTGCGCTTCGGTGTAGGAGAGCGCATCAATGGCGCTCAGCACGTTGAAGTACGCGGTGGCAGTATTCAGGATCAGCGTTTGCTGGTCGGTCTGATAGGTCACATCCTGGATGCCCGCGCTCTTTTCCTGCAGGGTCAGGGCGCGCCATTTGGACATATCAAACAGCGTCTGTGTTAATTGCAGTGAGGCGCTGGTAGCATTGGAGTTAACGCCGTTAGCGTCGCGGAAACCGTTGCTGTAGGTATAATCTGCACCTAAACCTAACTGCGGCAGCAGTGGGCTACGCGCTTCGTTAATCTTTTCAAACGCAGCATCACGATCGGCCGCTGATTTACGTAAATCAGGGTTGCCCAGACGTGCCTGCTGGTAGACCTGTAACAGGTTTTCCGCCTGGCTCATTGCACTGAAGCCCGTCAGGCTCAGGCCGATAAGGATGGGGAGCAATTTCTTCATTTGCATTCCTTGTTGTGAAGCAGTATTAGCGCTGATCTAATTAAAAAATAATTGCCGATTCTAACAGAATCATCCACACCAAAAGGTTGGCGTTACGTGCCATCTGGCGGTAATTTGCACCAATCTACCATATAGCCTTACAAACGGCAGCCAAACAGCCTTGAAATTCATAATTTCATCACCATTGCTACCAGGACTCGACTCATGCAAAAACCAGAAAAGTTGCCCGTGACATTCGCCAAAAACGATGTAGAAATTATTGCACGAGAAACGCTTTATAGCGGTTTTTTTTCGATGGATCTTTACCGTTTCAGGCATCGCCTGTTCAACGGTGAAATGAGCGGCGAAATCAGACGTGAAATTTTTGAGCGCGGGCATGCGGCTGTCTTGCTACCCTTTGACCCAGTGCGTGACGAAGTCGTGCTGGTGGAGCAGATCCGCATTGCCGCGTATGACACCAGTGAAAGCCCGTGGCTGCTGGAGATGGTGGCCGGGATGATCGAAGAAGGCGAGTCGGTCGAGGACGTCGCCCGGCGCGAGGCGCTGGAAGAGGCCGGGCTGGTGGTAGGTCGCACAAAACCGGTGTTGAGCTATCTGGCGAGTCCGGGTGGCACCAGCGAACGCTTATCCATTATGGTGGGCGAAGTGGACGCCACGACCGCAGAAGGCATTCACGGTCTGGCTGATGAAAACGAAGATATTCGGGTTCATGTGGTGAGCCGGGAACAGGCTTATCAGTGGGTAGAAGAGGGGAAAATCGACAACGCAGCGTCTGTCATCGCCCTGCAATGGCTGCAGCTGCATTATCAGACATTACGAAACGAGTGGAAAAAATGAAGCGCTATACGCCTGACTTCCCAGAAATGATGCGCCTGTGCGAAACCAATTTCGCACAATTGCGCCGCCTGCTGCCGAGAAACGACGCACCCGGCGAAACGGTAAGCTATCAGGTGAGCAACGCGCAGTATCGGTTAACGATAACAGAATCAACGCGCTACACTACGCTGGTGGAAATAGAACAAACAGCGCCCAGCATCAGCTACTGGAGCCTGCCGTCAATGACGGTGCGTCTCTATCATGACGCGATGGTCGCTGAAGTGTGTTCAAGTCAGCAGATCTTTCGCTTCAAGGCGCGGTATGATTATCCGAATAAAAAGTTGCATCAACGCGACGAAAAGCATCAAATTAACCAGTTTTTAGCCGACTGGCTAAGATATTGTTTAGCACATGGAGCAATGGCGATTCCGGTTTGTTAGCGTCATAAACCTACCTAAGGACACCATTTGGAAAGCCTGTTGAACCTGACTGTTGCTGGTGGGGCGCCAGTCAGGATATTACAAATCACCGATACCCACCTTTTTGCCGAAAAGCATGAAACTTTGCTGGGGGTTAATACCTGGGAGAGTTATCAGGCGGTACTGAGCGCCATTCACGCTGAACATCGCGACTGCGACCTGATTGTCGCAACGGGCGATCTGGCGCAGGACCAGTCCTCCGCGGCCTACCAGCATTTTGCTGAAGGCATCGCGAGCTTTAGCGTGCCTTGCGTCTGGCTGCCCGGAAACCACGATTTCCAGCCCGCAATGTACAGCTCCCTTCAGGATGCGGGGATTTCTCCGGCGAAATGCGTATTTGCGGGTGAACAGTGGCAGATCCTGCTGCTGGACAGCCAGGTATTTGGCGTCCCGCACGGTGAATTAAGCGAGTTTCAACTCGATTGGCTGGAGACCAAACTGGCTGCCGAACCTGAACGTCATACGCTGCTGTTGCTCCATCATCATCCGCTGCCGGCGGGCTGCAGCTGGCTGGATCAGCACAGCCTGCGTAACTCCGCGGCGCTGGATAGCGTGCTGGCGAAATACCCGCGCGTGAAACACCTGCTGTGCGGACACATCCATCAGGAACAGGATCTCGACTGGAACGGACGCCGCATGCTGGCGACGCCGTCAACCTGTGTGCAGTTTAAGCCGCACTGCGCCAACTTTACGCTGGATACCATCGCGCCAGGCTGGCGCTGGCTGGAACTGCATGCCGACGGCACGCTGACCACGGAAGTCTGCCGTCTGGCAGGCGCAGAGTTCCGCCCGGATACCGCTTCAGAAGGCTACTGATGTCTACGCTCCTTTATCTGCACGGATTCAACAGCTCGCCGCGCTCCGCAAAAGCGACGCAGTTTCGCCAGTGGCTGAGCGAGCATCACCCCCACGTTGAGATGATTATCCCGCAGCTGCCGCCGTACCCGGCGGAGGCGGCGGAAATGCTCGAATCGATCGTGCTTGAACACGGCGGTGAATCCTTTGGCGTAGTCGGCTCATCGCTGGGCGGGTACTATGCCACCTGGCTCTCACAATGCTTTATGCTGCCCGCCGTTGTGGTTAATCCGGCGGTACGGCCATTTGAGCTGCTGAGGGACTTTCTTGGCGAAAACGAGAACCCCTACACCGGGCAGCAATATGTGCTAGAGTCACGCCATATTTACGATCTCAAAGTTATGCAGGTCGACCCGCTTGAAGCGCCGGATCTCATCTGGCTGCTGCAGCAGACGGGTGATGAAGTGCTGGATTACCGCCAGGCAGTGGCGTATTACGCCTCCTGCCGCCAGACTATAGAAGAGGGCGGAAACCATGCTTTCACGGGCTTTGAGGATCATTTCACCCAGATTGTCGATTTTCTTGGACTGCACAGCCACTGACAATCAATGCGAATTGCTAGTTTAAATCATGACGCAAACCTATAACGCTGATGCCATTGAGGTACTCACCGGGCTTGAGCCGGTTCGCCGCCGCCCGGGGATGTATACCGATACGACGCGCCCGAACCATCTGGGCCAGGAAGTTATTGATAACAGTGTGGACGAAGCGCTGGCGGGCCATGCCAAACGCGTTGACGTCATCCTGCACGCCGATCAGTCGCTGGAGGTCATCGACGACGGTCGCGGCATGCCGGTGGACATCCACCCGGAAGAGGGCGTGCCTGCCGTTGAGCTGATTCTCTGCCGACTGCACGCGGGCGGTAAGTTCTCCAACAAGAACTATCAGTTCTCCGGTGGTCTGCACGGCGTGGGGATTTCCGTGGTGAACGCCCTGTCCAAACGCGTGGAAGTGAACGTCCGTCGCGACGGCCAGGTCTACAACATCGCGTTTGAAAACGGCGAGAAGGTGCAGGATCTGCAGGTTGTCGGCACGTGCGCTAAACGCAACACCGGCACAAGCGTCCACTTCTGGCCTGACGAAAGCTTCTTCGACAGCCCGCGCTTTTCCGTTTCTCGCCTGACGCATCTGCTGAAAGCCAAAGCGGTACTGTGCCCGGGCGTGGAAATTACCTTTAAAGATCACGTCAACAACACCGAGCAGACCTGGTGCTATGCCGATGGCCTGAACGACTACCTGTGCGAAGCGGTAAACGGCCTGCCGACGCTGCCGGAAAAACCGTTTGTCGGTAACTTTAGCGGTGATACCGAAGCGGTGGACTGGGCGCTGCTGTGGCTGCCGGAAGGCGGCGAGCTGCTGACCGAAAGCTACGTCAACCTGATCCCAACCATGCTCGGCGGTACCCACGTCAACGGCCTGCGTCAGGGACTGCTGGACGCGATGCGTGAGTTCTGCGAATACCGCAACATTCTGCCGCGCGGCGTGAAGCTCTCGGCGGAAGATATCTGGGACCGCTGCGCCTACGTGCTCTCCGTGAAGATGCAGGATCCGCAGTTTGCCGGTCAGACCAAAGAACGTCTGTCATCGCGCCAGTGCGCGGCGTTCGTCTCCGGCGTGGTGAAAGATGCGTTTACCCTGTGGCTGAACCAGAACGTTCAGGCGGCTGAGATGCTGGCTGAAATGGCCATCTCCAGCGCCCAGCGTCGTCTGCGTGCCGCGAAGAAAGTGGTGCGTAAAAAGCTGACCAGCGGCCCTGCGCTGCCGGGCAAGCTGGCGGACTGCACCGCGCAGGATCTCAACCGCACCGAGCTGTTCCTCGTGGAAGGGGATTCGGCGGGTGGGTCGGCCAAACAGGCGCGCGATCGTGAATATCAGGCGATCATGCCACTCAAGGGTAAGATCCTGAACACCTGGGAAGTCTCTTCAGACGAAGTGCTGGCCTCGCAGGAAGTGCACGACATCTCCGTTGCGATCGGCATCGATCCGGACAGCGAGGATCTGAGCCAGCTGCGCTACGGCAAGATCTGCATTCTCGCGGATGCGGACTCCGATGGTCTGCACATCGCCACGCTGCTGTGCGCGCTGTTTGTGAAGCACTTCCGCACGCTGGTGAAAAACGGTCACGTCCACGTGGCGCTGCCGCCGCTCTACCGTATCGACCTCGGCAAAGAGGTGTACTACGCGCTGACGGAAGAAGAGAAGGCGGGCGTGCTGGAGCAGCTTAAGCGTAAGAAGGGCAAACCAAATGTGCAGCGCTTTAAAGGGCTGGGCGAAATGAACCCGATGCAGCTGCGCGAAACGACGCTGGATCCGAACACGCGCCGCCTGGTGCAGCTGACGATCAGCGACGAAGACGAACAGCAAACCAACGCCGTGATGGATATGCTCCTCGCCAAGAAACGTTCGGAAGACCGACGTAACTGGCTGCAGGAGAAAGGGGATATGGCGGATATTGAGGCCTGATGCCCTCACCCTAACCCTCTCCCACAGGGCTGAGGGAATGGATCGTAGGCCCGGTAAGCATTAGCGGCACCGGGCTTTTTTACATCAAAACTCCATCTTCACCGTAAACTGCACTTCGCGCGGGTCGCCAATCTGGTTGCCCAGGTTGTTGGTCGCAATCGACGACGTGTAGTAGGTCTTATCAAACAGGTTCTTCACGTTCACCTGCAGCGTCACCGGATACTGCAGCTTCATCTTATACGCCGCAAACGCATCTGCCACGAAATAGCCCGGCAGATAATAATCCGCGCCGTTGGTCGCCGAGCGGCGGCTAACGCCGTGCCCGCCACCGCCGAGCGTCAGGATATTCCCGGCAAACGCATTATGAATATCGTACGTCAGGAAGAGTGAGCCGGTGTGGCGCGGCACGTTCGGCAGCGGTTTACCCGCGTAATCCGGGTCTTCAAGCACCTTCGCGTCGGTATAGCCGTAGCTGGCGATAATATTGGTGTTCTCGGTCAGTGACCCGGCAAGATCCACCTCCACGCCCTGGGAGCGCACGCGGCCCGCGGTTTTGGCGATGGTTTCACCTCCCACGCTTTCGTTGTACAGCACGTTGCGTTTGTGGATATCAAACAGCGCGATATTGGCGGTTATGCCGTCGAACAGATCGAACTTTGCCCCTACTTCGTACGCGTTTGAGGTTTCCGGCGGTAGGTCGCCAATATAGCTCGCAATGGACGACTGCGGCATAAACGTCTGCGAATAGTTGGCAAACAGCGAGACTGCTGGCGTCAGTTTGTAAACCAGCCCCAGCTTCGGCGTCCACTGCTCGTCGCGGCTGTCGGTATTGACGTTAAACGGACGACCTTTGCCCGCGTACTGGGTGTAATACTGGTAGCGCAGCCCGGCGACGGCGATCCATTTATCCGTCAGGTACAGGGCATCCTGGGCGTAGGCCGAGTAGCTCTCCTGCTTGAGCGTCTGGTCGCTGTCAGCGGCGGAGACGGTTGTACACTCGTCGAGTTTGCCGTAAACCGGATTATAGATATTGAAACCTTTAACGTTCTTACAGCGCATCATGTCCGTGCGCAGCAGATCGTAATTTTCATACGACACGCCGGTGAGGATCTCATTATAAAAGCCCGCGATATCCACGTTGCCCTGCAGATCCGCACGGGTGCTGTGCATGCGCTGGGTCGAGCCCTGGGTTGCATCCACCCGGCGGGTCAGGGTGCCGGTTTTTGAATCGTAGGCCATGACGCGGGCCTGGTTGTCGCTGTATTTATCCTGGCTGTAGCTGTAGTCGAACTTCGCGGTCCACTGGCTGTTGAGGCGGTATTCCGCGTTAAGCTGAGCGAGATCGGACTGCCCGTCGGTCACGTTAAACGGCTCGTCAAAGCGGGTTTTGCGATCGACGTCGACGGCCTTTTTAGTGTTGAGATCGAAGATCGTTCCGCGATCGAACGGCGTCTTATAGTCGCGATGCGAATAGAGCACGGTCACGGTGGCATCGTCGCCGAACCAGGTCAGCGACGGGGCGATAAACGTGCTGCGTTCGTTGCCGAAGTTGCGCCAGTAATCCTCGTCCTGATACTCGCCCGTGAGGCGATACGCCAGGCGCGTGCCCTCAATCGGACCGGTGACATCGATCTGTCCGGTGCCGCCGCCAAAGCTGGAAGAGGTGGCAGAAATCGAGCCACCGAAGATTTTCTCCGGGCGCTTCGTGACGACGTTAATCAGGCCGCCCGGATCGAGAATGCCGTACAGCGTTGAGGCCGGGCCTTTCAGCACCTCCACGCGTTCTGTTGCGGCGTTAAAGCTGCGCGGCAGCACGGTGCGCAGGCCGTTGGTCATGATCGAGCCGTCGCGGTTTGCGCCAAACCCGCGGCGCACAAAGGCATCCTGCGTACCGCCCAGGGTGTTGGTCTGCACCACGTTGCTGACGTTATAGAGCGCTTCATCCAGCGTGGTGGCGTGCTGATCCGCCAGCACCTTATCGCTGACGGTATTCACCACCTGCGGGATATCCAGCATCGGCATGTTGGTCAGCGTGGCGGTGGAGGTATTCAGCGGCTGGTAGCCGTTGGTGGCCTCCGCCGTAGCATTTGGATCGGCGGTGACGGTAAGCGTTTCGCCGTCTTTAGCCGTGGTGTCTGCTGCCTGCGACAGCGGCGCCATAAACAGCAGTGAAAAGAGCGCGCGCCCTTTTATCCCAGAGAGTGAAGGTGTGAACGTAGCCATTACAACTGTTATCCCAAAATATCCGTGAAGCACCTTCACGGAAGAACCTGTGAGTCATTGCCCTTTATGGTCTGCCCGTTAGCCAGAACTGGCATCGAACATGTAATTGAGAATCATTCAATCATGCGGAAATGTAGTAGTAAATGAAAAAAGCTAAAAATCGGCTACATCTCTGAAACGTAACGGAAAAGCGCAGTGGTAGCAGGTTAATCAATTGAAAAATAAGTCTTTATTGTTTTACCGGTCAGTGTAGTAACGCACCGTTATCCCTGGTTTTTTCAGGGTGTTTCTTCCCTTGACTACTACACGGCGCGGCCTCAAACTCTCAAAAGAGAATGATTTTTATTTATATTTGTTTCCCTTTTTTTATTACGTTGGCATGCACGTGGCTCACAACACGACAAAATCGGGTCTGGTTCTGGAGAATCTTTCTGCCGGTTATCAGAAAAAAATCATCGTTGATGATATTTCCCTTGCGATCCCCCAGCAGAAAATCACCGTTCTGGTGGGGGCGAACGGCTGCGGAAAATCCACGCTGCTGAGTACCATCGCGCGTTTGCTTCAGCCGCTTGGCGGCGCGGCGGTTCTCGACGGCAAGGCGATCCACGCGCAGCCGACGAAAGCCGTCGCCCGCCAGCTTGGCATCCTGCCACAGTCTCCGCTGCTGCCGGAAGGGTTAACCGTTTTTGAACTGGTCTCGCGCGGGCGTTTTCCCTGGCAGAACGTTATGCGCCAGTGGAGCGACGAGGACGAGCAGGCGGTGGAGGAGGCCCTGCGCCTGACCGGCACGGCCGAGTTTGCCCACATGCCCGTCGAAAGCCTGTCCGGCGGCCAGCGTCAGCGCTGCTGGATCGCCATGGCGCTGGCGCAGCAAACGCCCTATATCCTGCTGGATGAACCCACCACGTTCCTCGATCTCCGCTACCAGGTGGAGATCCTCGAACTGCTGCATACGCTGACGCGCGAGCACGGACGTACCGTGGTGGTGGTGCTGCACGATCTCAACTTCGCCGTGAGCTACGGCGATTCGCTGGTCTTTTTACGCCAGGGAAAAGTCGAGGGCGTACTGCATGAAGGGGACGCCTGCACGCCGGAGCTGATTAAAGCGGTGTTTGATGTCGACGTGCATATGTCCATCAATCCGCTGACCGGTAAACCGTTCTTTATGCCGTTTCGCCAGGTCGCAAAACAGCCATGATGCGCACCTCTCTGGCTTTCCTGATGTTCGCCCTGCTGCTTGCAACGGGCGCGATTGCCCATCTGGGGATCGGCGCCCGCTTTATCGCCCCGCAAACGGTGGTGGAGGCCATCCTCCACTTCGATCCGCGCAATTTCGACCATAACATCATCATCAAGCTCAGACTGCTGCGCCTCTGCGCTGCGATGGTGACGGGCGCCGCGCTCGGCGTGGCGGGCGTGCTGCTGCAATCCACGATCCGCAACCCGCTCGGCGAACCGCATATTCTGGGGCTCAACGCCGGGGCGGCGCTGGCGGTGGTGCTGACGAGCGCGCTGGGGATGACGCTGCCGTTTGGGCGCCCGCTGATTGCCGCCGCCGGAGCCGCGGCGCTGTTTCTGCTGGTGCTCACGTTCTCCTCGTCCGGACGCTCCGGGCTTACGCCGATGAAGGTCACGCTGTGCGGCGTGGCGATGTCGGCGTTTGCCTCGTCGATTACCGCCACGGTGCTCATCCTCGATGAACAGACGCTGCTCGCCATGCGCACCTGGCTGGCGGGGGATTTAGCGGGGGTCAGCGGTGAAACGATTGCCGCTGCCCTGTGGGTGGCTGGCGTGGGCTTTGCGCTGGCGCTCTGGCTGTCGCCCTCGCTCAACATGCTGGCGCTGGGCGACAGAATGGCGCAGGGGCTTGGCGTATCGCTGCTGAAAACCCGGCTGCTTGCCCTGATGGCCATCGCGCTGCTCTGCGGTGCGGCGGTCTCCCTCGCCGGGCCGATCGGCTTTATTGGGCTCGTGGTGCCTCAGCTCGTTCGCCGTCTGGTGTCGGTCGATCTGCGCGTGATGGTGCCGCTGTCCGCCCTGTGCGGGGCGCTGGTTCTGCTGCTGGCGGATATCGCTGCCCGCACGCTGTTTTTGCCCTGGGAGCTGGCAACCGGCATCATGACCGCGCTGGTTGGCGCCCCGGTCTTTATCTTCATGGCCTCGAGGATGTTTAAATGAACCGCGCCGGACTGCGTGCGCTACGCGTTGGCGCCTTCTCGGCGCTGGTCCGCCCAAAGGCGCTGGTATGTCTGGTCATCCTGACGCTGGCCGCCTGCCTGCTGACGGGGTTTGGCCTGACGCACGGCTCTCTGCCCATCCCCACTTCCGCCATCGGGCGCGCGCTGTTTTATCCAGAAACCCTGACGTCAGAGACGCGCTACATCGTGATGGATATCCGCCTGCCACGCTTGCTGATGGCGGCGCTGTGCGGTGGGATGCTCGGCATGGCGGGGGCGGCAATGCAGTCCATAACCCGCAATGGCCTGGCCGATCCGGGGCTTATCGGGGTGAAAGAGGGCTGTAGCGCGGCGGTACTGCTGCTGATATTTCAGTTCCCGGCGCTGGGCCTGGCCTGGCGGCCGCTGGTTGGCATGGCCGGGGGGCTGCTCACCGCGCTGCTGGTGGTGGCCCTGGCGCGCGATATCTCACGTCCGCGATTCATCCTGATCGGCATCGGCGTGTCGTGGGTCTTTGCCGCCGCAATGGGCGTCTTTATGACCACGGCGGACGTGCGCGACGTGCAGACGGCGATGCTATGGCTGGCGGGCAGCCTCCACGCGGCAAACTGGACGCTGGTCTGCATTGCCGCTGCCTGGGCGCTTCCGGCGTTTGCGCTGCTGCTGTTTACCGCCCGCGCTGCGGACGTGGCGCTGCTTGGTAACCACACCGCAGCGGGCCTTGGCGTGCGCACAAACCGGCTGGCGCTTCTAAGGGTTCTCGCCCCGGTAGTGCTGACGGCGGCCTGCGTCTCCTGCGTGGGCAGCATTGGTTTTGTCGGGCTGATTGCGCCGCACATGGCGCGCCTGCTGCTCCGCGGCGGGCAAACGGCGCTCCTGACGGGCAGCGCCGTGCTGGGGGCGCTGCTGGTGCTACTGGCGGATAACGTCGGGCGGCTGGCATTCCTCCCGCTGCAGCTGCCGGCGGGAATTGTGATTTCACTGATTGGCGGACCGTTTTTCCTGCTGCTGCTCTGGCAGCGTCGGGACAGATTTTAGGGGATTAACATGCGCATACTGTTTTCATTGCTGTTGCTGGTGGGATTTGCGGCGAGCGCGACCGAGCCGACGCAGACGTTTACTGACGATCTGAACCGTAAGGTGGTGGTGCCGGTGCATCCGAAACGGATCGTCTCGCTACACGACCTGGACATTACTATTCCGCTGATTGAGCTTGGCGTACCGCCGGTGGCGAGCCATGGCCGCACCCGGCCGGACGGCAGCCATTTTCTGCGCTCCAGCGGCATGTTGACCGGCGTCGACTTCGATAATTCCGACATCAAGTTTATCGGCACTGCGGATATCGACATTGAAGCCATCGCCGCCGCAAAGCCTGACCTGATCATTACCGAGCCGACGCGAAATACCCCGGTGGAACAACTGGAGAAAATTGCCCCGACGGTGAGTATCGATCATCTCGACGGCGGCGCACCGGAGATCTACCGCAAGCTGGCGCAACTGACGGGCACGCAGGCGCGGCTCAAGGTTCTGGAGCGGCGCTATCAGGAGCAAATTAAGGCGCTGAAAGCGACTATTGATACCCGCAAAGTGAGCGTGTCGGTGATTCAGGCCAATCAGGGGAAAATCAATGCCATGCACAGCTATCACTCGCTGGGCCGCGTGCTGCGTGATGCCGGGTTCACCTTCCCGCCGCTGATTGAGTCCATCCCGGAAGGGGGACGCATTGACGTCAGCGCCGAGCGGCTGCCGGAGCTGGATGCGGATTTCGTTTTCGCCACCTGGCGCGGGGATACGGGCGGCAAACCGCAGGATGAGCTGGCGGCGATGGATGCGGTGATGCCGGGCTGGTGTCAGTTCCTGAATGCCTGTCGCACCGGACATTACGTTCTGATCTCGCGTGAAGAGGCCATCTCGAACTCGTTCGCCTCGTTAGGGCTGATGGCCGCGCAGGTCCAGTCGCAGATTGCCGGACGTCCGCTGCCGGAGGCGTCACGATGAGCCGTAAAGTTGATCTCTTCGGTGACCGCCTCCGCTCCCGGTCGCACCAGCTCACGCCGCGCCTGCTGCAGGTGGCGCGCTATATCAATGAAAATCGTGAAGCGGTGATGGAGCAGACGGCAATGGAGATCGCGACGCTGCTCAAAACGTCGGACGCCACCGTCGTTCGCGCCATCCAGGCGCTGGGTTTCGCCGGGCTGCGCGATCTCAAGCAGACGCTGGAGCAGTGGTTTGGCCCGGTTGTGACCTCCAGCGAAAAGATCTCCACCACGGTGAATACGCTGACCAGCGACGTCAATGCGAGCATTGATTTCGTGTTGGAGGGGCATCAGCACACCTGTGAGGTGTTGTCTGAACCCCACAACCGCTTCGCGATGGCGCAGGCGGTCTCGCTGCTGGCGCAGGCGAGGCAGGTTGCCATATTTGGGATTGGCGCGTCCGGCATTCTGGCCGACTACACCGCCAGGCTGTTCAGCCGGATGGGGCTACCCGCCACGCCGCTTAACCGCACCGGAATAGGGCTGGCCGAGCAGTTGATAGGTCTCCAGCGCGGGGATGTGCTGATCATGATGGCGCAAAAATCCGCGCATCGGGAAGGGCAGACCACGCTGCGCGAAGCGAAACGGCTGGGGATCCCCACCATTTTGCTCACCAATGCCACCGACTCGCGATTCAGCAAAGAGGCCAGCGTGGTGATCCACGTTCCGCGCGGCGGCGAGAAGGGCAAAATCCCCCTCCACGGCACGGTGCTGCTGTGCCTGGAGATGATTGTTTTATCCGTCGCCTCCACCGAGCCGCAGCGCACCATCAAGTCGATGAAGCGCATCAACGAGCTTCACCGTGGGCTAAAGCCGGGCAAGAAAAGCAGTTGATTGTCTCCCTCTCCTTTGAAGGAGAGGGGCGGGTGAGGGGGTCATACCGCACGATGATTCTTCCGGTACTGCAGCGGCGTCTCGCCAATCCCCTTCTTAAATGCGCTGATAAACCAGGTCACGTCGGAAAATCCCACCCGCACGGCAATCTCCCGCACGCTCGCGTCACTGTGCAGCAGGCATTCGCACGCCTTACGCAGGCGGAGCGTGTTCAGGTAGTGGTGGATTTTCTCCCCCGTCTCCGCATGAAATTTTCGCGACACGTAGCTGCGCGATCTGCCCAGTTCCGCTGCCAGCGCGTCGAGGCGGAATTTCTCCTGATAATGCTCGTCCAGCCAGAACATCACCTGGCTGGCGATCCCCGTGCTGCTGCCCGGTGCGCCGGTACGATCGTCAGGCAACATAGCAAACAGGCTAATCAGCAGCCCGGCGATGCTTTCGCTGCTCATCGGCGGCGGATAACAGCTGAACAGATGATCGACATGGCTGTGGCAATGTGCCAGGTCAACCACCCACGCCTCTGAGCCGCGACGCGAGAGTTTCTCCAGCCGCTGCTGCGTGTGCGGAAAATCACGCAGGCACTTCAGCACCGCGTGGTGGTCGAGGTGAATAATCGTGCGGCGGTAAATCGCTTCCGCCTGTTCGTCCACCCTGACTTTATGCAGGGTAAATGGCGGAAAGAAAAACAGGCGTCCGGGGCGCATGGTGTAGTGACGGTTATCGACAATCGCGACGCCAAACCCTTCTTCCACATAGAGAATTTCAAGACACTGATGCCAGTGGTGGTAACGCACCGTGTTAGCAAACAGGCGGCTGAACGACGCTACGGTGTCGTTTAAGGTAATGAGCTCAAGACGATCGGTTATGGGCGCGTCATGCATAGTGCAATAAAACTCAACTTTTCCCCGTCAGAAGAGATTTATAAACCACCTTTTTAAATTTTATCAACCGCAGGTTTATCGAACGTTCTCACCTGTGACGTGGCTAACATTTCTCCACCTTAAGCATTCACTATGCTTGGCCGCAGTTGATGACGAGGGTGGAACTATGCGGGCGGAAAGCGAAGAAAAATCAAATCTGTTGTCTTCACGCCAGGACGTCGTGGCGTCTCTGAATACCTTACTTGGCGCGCTGGATAAGCAGTTTCCGGTAAATCATTCGCGGTTCTCGCTGGGTGATACCTGCGCGCACTACGCGACGGATATCGCGCAGATGGAGGGGCTCTCCCGCGCGCTATGGGGGCTGTTTCCGCTGTTGGCTTCGGGCGATGCTTCGCCGTTTAGCGAGAAGTACATGCAGGCCATCAGGATCGGCACCGATCCGCAAAGCCCGGGCTACTGGGGCGAAACCGATCCGTACGATCAGCGTCTGGTCGAGATGGCATCCTACGGTCTGGGGCTTTCCCTGCTGGGGAATAAACTCACCGATTGCTTCAGCGAGCGCGAGGTGATGAACCTGCGCGCGTGGCTGAATCAGATTGCCGACGCGCAGATGCCCGACAGCAACTGGAACTACTTTGCCATTATGGTCCAGCTGGGCTTCAAACGCGCCGGGCTGCCGTACGACCAGGCCGCCATCGACCATCGGTTTGCGCTGATGGAGGCCTATTACCTGGGTGACGGCTGGTATTCCGACGGCGCGGGTCGCCCGAAAGATTATTACATCTCCATGGCGTTCCACTTCTACGGCCTGATTTACGCCACTTTAAGCGGCGACGAGGCGAGGGCGGAGGTGCTGCGCGAGCGCTCGCGTCTGTTTGCGGAGGACTTTATCTACTGGTCCGCCGCGGACGGCGCGTCGGTACCGTTTGGCCGCAGCCTGACCTACCGCTTTGCGATGGTCGCCTTCTGGAGCGCGGTTGCCTTCTCTGAACTTGACGTGTTCACGCCGGGTATTGTGAAGGGCATTATCCTGCGCCATCTCCGCTGGTGGCAGCAGCGGACAATTACCGACCGGGACGGCATTCTGACCCTCGGTTTTGCCTGTCCGAACCTCGCCATGTGTGAGGACTATAACTCTCCCGGCTCGCCCTACTGGGCGCTAAAAAGCTACCTGATTCTGGCGCTGCCGGAGACGCATCCGTTCTGGCAGGCAGAAGAACAGCCGCTGCCCACGCTGGCGGAGAAGCACGTCATCCCGCACGCGCAGCAGATCCTGATGCATTCGACGAACTCTCAGCACGTCACCATGCTCACCGCCGGTCAGCTGGAGCTGAATAACTACGTCAACACCGAAGCGAAATACACCAAATTTGCCTACTCCAGCCGCTTTGGCTTCACCATTGAGCGCGGGCGCTTTGGCCTGAAGCATGCGGCCTGTGATTCCATGCTGCTGCTGGCGGACGGGGATAACTATTTCCGCGGCCGTCGCGAGTGCGACGCGGTGCGAGTGGATGAAAACTACATCTATTCACGCTGGTCGCCGTGGCACGACGTGCGCATCGAGACCTGGCAAATCCCCTTCGGCGAGTGGCATTTGCGCCTGCACCGCATCAACAGCGCGCGCACGCTGCAAACGGCGGAGGGCGGTTTCGCCGTGATGAAAACGGAGCACCAGATCCGCGCGCGCGGCAGCTATCTTGCGGCTGAGAACGGCATCAGTGCGATTGTCGATCTATCGCCTTTCATTGAACGCACCCCGGACAGCATCGTCACGCCGCCGAACAGCAGCATCATGTTCCCGGAGTGCGCCTCCATTCCGCTGTTAAAAACCGATCTCCAACCGGGAGAGCGCTGGCTCTGCTGCGCCGTCATTGCCAGTGAAAAACAGAACGTTGCGGCCGCGCCGCAGCTGGATATGAACCATAACCGGGTCGTAATCCGCGACCCTGGAGGCGAACGTCTGCTGTCGTTCACGTTATAAAAATTCTGACCCTACACCTCGGCGAGGATGGTATGAAAAATACATCGACAACCAACAGAACCGAATATTACAAAATCAGCAGCTTTATTTTTCTCTATTTCTTTACCTGGTCCGCGAGTATTGGCCTGCTGGCGATCTGGCTGGGTCAAAAAGCGAATCTCAGCGGGACGGTAATTGGAACCGTGTTCGCGGTGAACGGAATATTTAATGAGATGGTCACTCCCTCCTTCCCGGTACTATGCTGAGGATAGGCTTTCATTCGGAGAACTATCATGGAAAACATTGCGCTCATTGGTATCGATCTGGGTAAAAACTCTTTCCATATTCATTG
>OKVJ01000085.1_pt1 | contig 43102 bp, 38 predicted proteins | sample 1606921 | NCBI WGS metagenome assembly OKVJ01 (sample SAMN03281016, study PRJEB24777) | human gut metagenome | isolation source: fecal sample PR161 from 1 month old female Malay infant, caesarean...
TGAGTGAAAGACCGCCGCTTTTACAGACTATCCCGCTTAGTTTGCAGCACCTGTTCGCTATGTTTGGCGCAACCGTGCTGGTGCCAATCCTGTTTCACATTAACCCGGCTACCGTGCTGTTGTTCAACGGCATCGGTACGCTGCTGTACCTCTTTATCTGTAAAGGCAAAATCCCGGCGTATCTGGGGTCGAGCTTTGCTTTTATCTCGCCGGTGCTGCTGCTGCTGCCCCTTGGGTATGAAGTGGCGCTGGGCGGCTTTATCATGTGCGGCGTGCTGTTCTGCCTGGTCTCCTTCATTGTGAAGAAAGCCGGTACCGGCTGGCTGGACGTGATGTTCCCGCCTGCGGCGATGGGCGCCATCGTTGCCGTCATCGGTCTGGAGCTGGCGGGCGTGGCGGCTAATATGGCCGGCCTGCTGCCTGCGGACGGCCAGTCGCCGGATTCCAAAACCATTATCATCTCGCTGGTGACGCTGGGCGTGACGGTATTTGGCTCCGTGCTGTTCCGCGGTTTTATGGCGATTATCCCGATCCTGATCGGCGTGCTGGCGGGCTACGCGCTCTCCTTCGTCATGGGCGTTGTGGATACCACCCCGATTGCCGAGGCGCACTGGTTCGCGCTGCCAACTTTCTACACCCCACGCTTTGAATGGTTCGCCATTTTCACCATTCTGCCTGCCGCGCTGGTGGTAATTGCGGAGCACGTTGGCCACCTGGTGGTGACGGCGAACATCGTGAAGCGCGACCTGATCCGCGACCCGGGTCTGCACCGCTCCATGTTTGCCAACGGTTTCTCCACCATCATCTCCGGTTTCTTCGGTTCCACGCCAAACACCACCTACGGTGAAAACATCGGCGTAATGGCGATTACCCGCGTCTACAGTACCTGGGTTATCGGCGGCGCGGCGATCATCGCCATTCTGCTCTCCTGCGTGGGCAAGCTGGCGGCAGCGATCCAGATTATCCCGGTCCCGGTAATGGGCGGCGTTTCCCTGCTGCTGTACGGCGTGATCGGTGCCTCCGGTATTCGCGTTCTGATTGAATCCAAAGTGGATTACAGTAAGGCGCAAAACCTGATTCTGACCTCCGTTATCCTGATCATCGGCGTGAGCGGCGCGAAGGTGCACATCGGTGCGGCCGAGCTGAAGGGCATGGCGCTGGCGACTATCGTGGGCGTGGGCCTGAGCCTGATTTTCAAGCTGATCTCGGTGATCCGCCCGGAAGAGGTGGTGCTGGACGCTGACGAAAGCGAAAAAGCGCCTCATTGATCGTCATACCGGGCGACGGATCGCCCGGTTCTCTCCTGGCGGGTTCCGTGTTAAACTCATCGCCGATTTTATGTAAGATCTCTGGTTGAGGTATTTCTGAACGGACCGGCACAGCTCTCTCTGCCACTCTATCTCCCTGACGACGAAACTTTTGCGAGTTTCTGGCCGGGTGATAACCCCTCTTTACTGGCTGCACTGCAAAACGTGCTGCGCCAGGATCACAGCGGATACATCTATATCTGGTCACGCGAAGGCGCGGGGCGGAGCCACCTGCTGCATGCCGCCTGCGCCGAGCTTTCGGCGCGCGGCGATGCGGTCGGCTACGTGCCGCTGGATAAACGTACCTGGTTTGTGCCTGAAGTGCTTGAGGGCATGGAACATCTCTCGCTGGTCTGCATCGATAATATCGAATGCGTGGCGGGGGACGAGCCGTGGGAAATGGCGATCTTTAACCTCTACAACCGCATTCTGGAGTCGGGCAAAACCCGGCTGCTGATCACCGGCGATCGTCCGCCGCGCCAGCTTAACCTTGGGCTGCCGGATCTGGCGTCTCGTCTGGACTGGGGGCAAATCTACAAGCTCCAGCCGCTATCAGATGAAGATAAGCTGCAGGCGTTACAGCTGCGAGCAAAGCAGCGCGGCTTTGAGCTGCCGGAAGACGTGGGCCGTTTCCTGCTCAAGCGTCTGGACCGCGAGATGCGCACCCTGTTTGATACGCTCGATCAGCTCGATCGCGCCTCCATTACCGCCCAGCGCAAGCTGACCATTCCGTTTGTGAAAGATATTCTTAAGCTGTAGTTATGCCGGGTGGCGGCTGCGCCTTACCCGGCCTACATATGGTGCCCGTAGGCCCGGTAAGCGCAGCGCCACCGGGCTAAAGATCCCCCAGCAAGTGCTCCACCAGCAGCGGAATCGGCCTTCCCGACGCCACGCTCCTGCCGTTCTCGCGCCACAGCGCCGTGCCGCTGATATCCAGATGCGCCCACGGGATCGTCTGCGGGCAAAAATGGTGCAGCAGCCACGCCGCCGACGCGCTGATTGCCGCGTTGTTTGTCGGGGTGTTGCACAGATCGGCAATCGCGCTGTCGGTCTGCTTTTTCAGCCGCGCATCCAGCGGCAGGGACCACACTTCGTCACCGCTCCGTTTTCCCGCCTGCGTCAGCGCGGCGCGCAGCGGCTCGTCCTGCGTCATCAGCCCGCTCAGCTCATACCCCAGCGCTTTCACCACCGCACCGGTTAAGGTCGCCATATCAATGATATAGCGCGCCTGCGGATGGCGCTGGCTGGCCCAGGCGATGGCATCCGCCAGCACCAGTCGGCCCTCGGCATCGGTGTTGTTGATTTCAACCGTCATGCCGTTGCAGGCCGTTGCTACCGAGCCGGGCTGCATGGCGTCCGGGCCGATGGCGTTTTCCGCCAGCGCCAGCACGCCCATGATGCGTACGGGCAGCGCCAGCTCTGCTACGGTCAGCATCAGCCCCAGCACGTTGGCCGCACCGCACATGTCGTATTTCATGGTGTACATGCCTGCGCCTTCCTTCAGCCACAGGCCGCCGGTATCGAAGGTAATGCCTTTACCTACGTAGCAGCGCACCGGGCCGTCAGAAACGCCGTCATAATGAATAGCCAGCAGACGTGGGGGGCAGGTCGCCCCTTTGCCGACGGCGTTCAGCAGCCCAAGACCCTGCTCAACAATAGCCTTTTCGTTCAGCACCTCGCAGCGCAGGGCAGGGTAGGCGGCACACAGTTTGTGCGCCTCTTCGACCATAAACTGCGGCGTACAGCGATCGGACGGTATATCCGCCAGGCGACGCGCCGCGACCATGCCGTGGGCGATGGCCTGCTGCTGGCGGAAAATTGTTTCCAGCTTCGCCTGCTGTTCCGGCAGGCAGAGGGCGGTGATGTGCTTAATACGAACGCACTCACTGGTTTTTTTCAGCTGTAAATCGCTCAGCCCGTGCGCCTGATTAAAGAGAAAACGCAGCACCTGCGCCAGCACCACCTCGTCGATATCCGTCACGTCCAGCACGATATCTGCGCTGACGGGAGAGGCAATCAGCGGTCGCAGGGCGGCAAGCAGGCCTTCAGTGAGCGCGTCATGCCAGAGCGCATCCGGCAGCAGGGTGATGCGCGCAAAGGGCGCGCAGCCAAAGCGGGTGTCCGCGATGCCGTCAGAGTCACGCATTTCCGCAACAAGCGCGGTTTGCGGCAACTGCGCACAGGAGACGCGGGCGATTAAATGGCTTCGCGGCTTCGCGTCAGAAAGCGCGGTGATAAACTGATAGGCGATCATCATGACTCCTCAATCGGTGCGCGGATCCGCGCGGCGTAGGCCTGCATCCACTCTTCGTCCACGGCGTGATAGTGCGTTTTCTCCCGCAGGCGCTCGGTACGAAAAACGGTGAGGGGCTGACGGGCCGTCGCCACCACAAACGAGAAGGTTTTAATGTTAGTGGCGGCGCCAAATTCGCCCCTGTTGTTCATGCACACCACGGAGAGATCGCCCACGCGACCGAAGCGCGACCTCAGCTTGTCTTCCAGCTCGAACACCACGGAGTCTGCCGCCTGCTGCGGCGTCATACCCTGCGCCATGCGACGAACGATTTCGTAGCTCGTGCAGCCTTTCATCAGATCTTCACCGACGCCCGTAGCGGTGGCCGCGCCGGTTTCGCTGTCGCAGTAAAAGCCGGAGCCGATAATCGGCGAATCCCCAATGCGGCCGCGTTTTTTCATAAACAGGCCGCTGGTGGAGGTGGCAACGCTCATCGACCCCTGCTTATCGAGGCCGATAATGCCGACGGTGTCGTGTCCGTCGTACGGGCTTAAGCCTTTATCCAGCGTCTCGCGGCAGCGTTTGCGGTAGTGCTGCATAGCCCGTTCGGTAAGCATGCTTTTGTCGGCAAAGCCCTGACTTAGCGCCCATTCACGCGCGCCCTGGCCGACCAGCAGGCTGTTGTAGCGCTGGCGGCTGAGCGCGTGTGCCACGCGCACCGGGTTGGCGATATCCACCAGGTTCCCCACGGCACCGAACGCCAGCGTGTCGCCGTCCATGAATGCCGCGTCCAGCTCGACTTCGCCGTTTTCGGTCGGCAGTCCGCCGTAGCCGACGGATTTATAAAACGGAAAGTCTTCGACGGTGGCGACGGCATCAACCACCGCCGTAGCGACCGGTTTTCCCGCCGCCAGGGCAGACGCAGATTCCGTTACCCCTTCAAGCGCCATTCGCCAGGTTGCGATAATTCCCCACATGCTTTACTCCTGTTTTGCAAGGGTGGTGTCGGTTTGCGTAACGGTGGCAATTTCCGCCGCGCGGTACTGTTTGTCCACGATACGCATGAAAGGCAGGTACAGCATGGCGCCAATCAGCAGGTTGATCAGCTGCATCACGCTGCCGCTCAGGTGTCCGGTGACGATAAAACCGCTGATCACCGGCGGCAGCGTCCAGGGGATAAACACCCCGGTGGTGACGGCGACCGCGCCAACCTTCATCGCCGCATACTGCACGGTGACCAGCACCAGCGGCACCAGGTTGAACGGAATAAGCATGATCGGGTTCATGATCACCGGCAGGCCAAACAGAATCGGCTCGTTGATGTTAAACACCGACGCCCCGGCGCCGAGGCGCGCCACTTCGCGCATGTTTTTGCTGCGGGCGAAAATCAGCATCGCAATCACCAGCGACAGCGTAGCACCCGCGCCGCCCATCCAGATCATGTCAAAAAACTGTTCCGTGATAATGTGCGGCGGCGTCGTCCCCGCCTGGATAGCGGCGATGTTGTCGGTCTGGTTTTCCATCCACAGCGGACGAATGATGCCGTTAATCATCGAGCCGGAGTTAATGCCCACTGACCAGAGAATGGTGATGCTGAAGACGGTCATCAGCGCACCGAAATAGGAGGTGCCGTAGTGGCGCACCGGGGTAGCAACCACTTCATAAATAAACTGGTGGATGGTGTTGTAGTGAGTGTTTTCGAAGACGATGCGGATACCCAGCACCAGAATCATCACCAGCAGGGCGGGGATCAGCGCCGCGAACGACTCCTGCACCGCTGGAGGCACGCCGTCCGGCATTTTAATGACCAGATTTTTGCGCTTCAGCCAGCAGAACAGCTCCGTCCAGAGCAGCGAGCCGATCATCGCCACGAACAATCCTTTGCTGCCAATCCACTCCACCGGCATCACGGTAATCCCACCGTTTTCCTCCACCTTAATAAACGGCGTCAGGATCAGAAACGCGACCAGCGCCAGAATGCCGCAGGAGATGCGGTCCTCGCCGTAGTGTTCCGCCAGGCGGAAGGCGACCAGGAAGCTGATGAACAGCGACATGGTGGAGAACACCGCGTTGAATGGAATTTCAATAATCGCGCTCCAGCTCTCGCCAAAGGCCTGAGACATAAACTGCTGATAGGCCTGGTTAGGGAAGGAGGAGATAACCAGCAGAATGGAGCCGACGATAATAAATGGCATGAATGACACGTAGGCACCGCGAATGGCCCCGAGATGACGCTGCTGGGCCGTTTTCGCCGCCAGGGGCATCAGTTTTGCTTCAAGAAATCCCAGAACATTGTTCATTGTGAACTCCGTACAAGATTGAGGGGTGTTGTTTATGTTATGTCTGTGGATTATCAGTGAAGCGCGGCGAGCGAAAGGTGAAACCGGTCACAAAGCAATCGCCTGTGTTATATAAATCTCATATGATTAGTTAACGGAATTGTTGCGATGGAAATTAAACTGCATGCCAATGCGACCACCACGCCGCGTATCCGCCGCTATCTGCAACAGTCAGATAAAAGCGACAGAGAGCTTGCTGTTGAGCTGGGGATCTCGGTCACGACCGTCAGGCGCTGGCGCAACCGCGACCAGGTTTCGGATAACCACACCACGCCAAAAGTGATACACAAAGCGTTGAGACAGGAGCAGGTGGCGCTGGTGAATGCGCTGCGCGACATCTCAGGGGCGCCGTTAGATGAACTGCTGCAGATGGTTAACGACGTGCTGGGGATCCGCGTTTCAAGGGCAACGCTGAATCGCTATCTCAAACCGGCCTCCGCGAAGCTAAAAGGGGGGCCGTTGCAGGGAATAAAAGCGCTGAAGGCTGGCATGCGGCCGCATACGCTGATGCTCCATCATCTGCCTTTATCCCTGCACATGGACGATGGGGGTGAACAACACCTGCTCTGGGCGCGCGAACCAGTGAGCGGTTGGTGTTATGCCCGGCTCTATGCAGGACTGTCGCCCCAGTTGCTCAATACCTGGACGCGGGCGCTGCTTGATGACTGTCCGGCTGATATACAATCTATTGAGACTTTTGGTTTTGAGCTGACGGAGGCTGCAAAAGATGTGGCTGTAAAAACGCATCTCCAAAAACACAACGCGCTTCAGGTAGCGGTGCCATTAGGCGATGTTATTCCTCGCGTGAATGATGAACCGGCGGGAGAGGTGTTGATCGCGCTGTGCGAGTTCTATAACCGGGGCAAAACGCAGAAAAAGCTGGGAGAGAGTACGCCGCAGGCGTTTCTGGAAGCGCTGCGGCGTAAGGACTAGAGGATGTCGAGCACATCTTCCGGCGGACGGCCAATGCGCGCCTTGCCGTTCGCCACCACAATCGGGCGCTCAATCAGCTTTGGATTGTCGACCATCGCCTGTACCAGCTCAGCCTCGGTGAGGCGGCTGTCATCCAGATTAAGCGATTTATACAGATCCTCTTTCTGACGCATCAGTTCGCGCGCGCTGCCCATCCCCAGCATGTTCAGCAGCTCGCGGATCGTCTGCGCGTCCGGCGGCGTCTCCAGATACAGCACCACTTCCGGGTCGATGCCGTTAGATTTCAGCAGGCTGAGGGTGTCGCGGCTCTTGGAGCAGCGAGGGTTATGGTAAATTTTTACCGCGTCTGTCATGACTTCTCCTTTATTACATCTTCTCGTACGGCTTAAAGCGTTGTTGCAGGCCGCGCAGCTGGTCGATACGCGCGTCGTAGCGGGCCTGCTGCAGGCTGCCGAGCTTCACCTGCGAGCTGGCGCTGCTGAGCAGGGAAATAGCCTGATCGAGACGGCCCGCCAGCGCCAGCCCTTCAGCACGCGCCGCCAGTTCCTGATCGCGGTTACCCAGTTGCCCCTGCGCCTGAGCGAGCAGCTCCCAGCCGTTCTGGTCGTCTTTATTGTTAAACGTGTAGCGGTTCAGAATGGTTACGGCCTGCGCAGGCTGACCGCCCTGCAAGTAAGCGTTCGCTAGGTTAAGCTGCAGCACCGGGTTGGTCCGAATGTCTTTCGCCCCTTTCAGGCGGTTAATCGCATCAGTGGCTTTTTTCTGCCCCAGATCGATATCCGTCGAGAGATCGAGATACCACGGATTGTTCGGGTCGGCTGCCAGCAGCGGCTGCAGCGCTTTACGCGCCTCGTCGTATTTACTGGCTTCCATCGCCTGTAGCGCCTGACCATACTGCGCGGCATTTTTTTCCCGCACGTTGCCTTTCGCCAGGGTATCCAGCAGATCGCTGGTGAGCTGGTTACGTCCGGAGTTGTACATGCCGAGCGTTCTTACTTTCGCCATGTAGAAGTCCTGCGAAGACTGCACGACCACCGGGCGCATCTGGTTGGCACGGTTGCGTGCGTCCGAGAGACGGCTTTCCGGCAGCGGGTGGGTGAGCAAAATTTCCGGCGGACGGGAAGAATACCGTGCCTGGTCGAGCAGTTTTTCCAGGAAGCTCGGCATGGCCTGCGGGTCAAAGCCGGAGCGCTGTAAAACCTGAATGCCGATGCGGTCAGCTTCCTGCTCGTTTTGCTGGGTGAAGCTGATCATCCCCTGACGCGTTCCCGCAAGCGTACCGGTCAGGGCCGCCATCCCGGCTTGCGGGCTGGCCATCGCCAGCAGAATAGAGCCTAGTGCGCCCACCCAGGTGAGCGGGGCGTTACGCTTCTGGTCTTCCATTGCACGCGCGAGGTGGCGCTGGGTAACGTGCGAAATTTCGTGCGCCATTACCGAAGCCAGCTGGCTTTCGTTATCTGAGTAACGGAATAACGCCGAATGCAGCACCACGTTTCCGCCGAAGAAGGCGAAGGCGTTGATTTCGTCGTTATTAATCAAATAGAAGTGGAAGGGCGTTTTTACCGAGTCGGCGTGCGCCACCAGGCGCATCCCCAGCCCGTTAATGTACTGCACCAGCAAAGGGTCGTTGATCAGCGGGGCGCTACCGCGCAGCTGGCGCACATAGTAATCACCCATCTGCATCTCTTGCCCGATAGAGAGCGTGCTTCCTGCCGTGGTGCCCATGTCCGGCAATGAATCGGACGAGTCAGCGAAAGCGGGCAACACCTGACCGACCGTCACTGCGGCAATCAGTGTTGCAACCAGTGTTTTTCTCAACTGCCTGAACATAACCACTGTCCTGTATGTTGGAGGTGCTAATTTGACCGATGAACCGGCATATCGTTCATCTCTGCTGCCCTGCGAGTGTAGCCGTGTTACCGCATGAAGAAAATCCCATTCATCAGGCTTTTGCGGATTGTGACAGGGATACAAAAAGCGAAAGTCTTTTTTGTGACAGTTAGATACAATTCACCGTCTCACTCCCGCCAATCGATTCAGGGAAGGGTTGTATGCTCGAAATGTTAATGCAGTGGTATCGGCGTCGGTTCAGTGACCCGGAAGCCATTGCTTTGCTGGTTATTCTGGTTGCCGGGTTCGGTATTCTGTTCTTCTTCAGCGGCCTTCTCGCCCCTCTGCTGGTGGCGATTGTGCTCGCATACCTGCTGGAGTGGCCAACGGCGCGCCTGGAACATATCGGCTGTTCGCGCCGCTGGGCAACGAGTATCGTGCTGGTGCTGTTTGTCGGCATTCTGCTGCTGATGGCATTTGTGGTGATGCCGGTTGCCTGGCAGCAGGGGATCTACCTGATCCGCGATATGCCCGGCATGTTGAACAAGCTGTCTGATTTCGCCGCCACGCTGCCGCGTCGTTACCCCGCGCTGATGGATGCGGGGATCATAGATGCGATGGCCGAAAACATGCGCGCCCGCATCATGACGATGGGCGATTCGGTGGTGAAATACTCTCTGGCCTCGCTGGTGGGTCTGCTGACGCTGGCCGTCTATCTTGTGCTCGTGCCGCTAATGGTGTTCTTCCTGGTCAAGGACAAAGAGCAGATGCTGAACGCGGTACGCCGCGTGCTGCCGCGCAATCGCGGGCTGGCCGGGCAGGTCTGGCAGGAGATGAACCAGCAGATCACCAACTACATTCGCGGCAAGGTGCTGGAGATGATAGTCGTGGGGGTAGCCACCTGGATTGGCTTCCTGATCTTCGGCCTGAACTACTCGCTGCTGCTGGCGGTGCTGGTCGGGTTTTCGGTTCTGATCCCGTATATCGGCGCGTTTGTGGTGACCATTCCGGTGGTGGGCGTTGCGCTGTTCCAGTTTGGGCTGGGTACCGAGTTCTGGAGCTGCTTTGCGGTATACCTGATTATTCAGGGGCTGGACGGTAACCTGCTGGTGCCGGTGCTGTTCTCCGAGGCCGTGAACCTGCATCCGCTGGTGATTATCCTGTCGGTGGTGATTTTCGGCGGGCTGTGGGGGTTCTGGGGCGTGTTCTTTGCCATTCCGCTGGCGACGCTGATTAAAGCGGTGGTGCACGCGTGGCCGGATGTGCCTGCGGTGGAAGAGAAGTAGTTTCGCCGGGTGGCGCTGCGCTAACCCGGCCTACTTATTCTTGTAGGTCGGGTAAGGCGAAGCCGCCACCCGACACTCACTTTCAGGCGCTTTGTTTCAGCCAGTTCAACACCACGTCGTGGTGGTTGCTGGTTTTGAAGTCGTCAAACACATGTTCAACTTTACCGTCAGCGTCAATCAGGAAGCTGATGCGGTGAATGCCGTCGTAGGTTTTACCCATAAAGGTCTTTTCACCCCAGACGCCGAACTGCTCGCAGACCTGGTGGTCTTCGTCGGAAAGCAGCGTGAAGTTCAGCAGCTCTTTTTCCGCAAATCGTGACAGCTTTTCTGGTTTATCCGTGCTGATTCCCAGCACTTCCACGCCGACTTTCTTCAACTCGTCCATATTGTCGCGTAAGCCGCAGGCCTGTACGGTGCAGCCGGGGGTCATGGCTTTCGGGTAGAAATAGACCAGAACACGCTGTCCCTGGAAGTCGGTCAAATTTACTTGCTCACCGTCTTGATCCGGTAAGCTAAATTTCGGTGCGATGTCACCGGCTTTCAGTGGATTCATTACTCAACTCCATCCTGTTCGTGCTGCGAATAATTGACGACGCTTATACTGCCCTGCGCGTTTAATTCTGTACAGAGGGCTTTGAACGCTTGCTCGATATTTGACGCATCCTGCGAGGCAGGGCTGTGTGCGGTAATTTGAATAAAGAGCGTGGGAACGGTGCTTTCGTCGCCCGGCTGCGTGCGGGAGACGAGTTCGGCAATGTTCATCTGATGGCTGTCGAACAGCGCGGTAAAGCGCTCAATCAGATGCGGAGAATCAGGGACTTCAACCTGCACCCAGACGGTCGCGGGCATGGCCGGACGCGGGCGCGCGGTGGTGCGCTTCATGACGATCAGCAAATCCAGCTCCGCGCCTTTCAGCGGCAGGGTGGATTCAATAAGGGTAATGGCATTCCATGTTCCGGACAGCAGCATGATAAACGTGAACTCTTCGCCGAGCATCGCCAGGCGGCTGTCTTCGATGTTACAGCCGCAGCTGCTCACGTGACGGGTGATGGTGTTCACGATACCCGGCCTGTCGGCACCCAGCGCGGTGATAACCAGGTAATGTTGTGATGAGGTTGTCAAACCTGTTCTTCCTTTGCATGGTTAAGTCTTCATAAGGAAAGCATAAAAAAAACGTGCATACAACCGCCAGAGGGCCTCAGGTCGCTTGCTTTTATTACAGTTCCAAACGTACCATTGAGGCTCTTGTTCGCACAGAGGATGGCTCATGTTCACGGGAAGTATTGTCGCGCTTGTTACACCGATGGATGAAAAAGGTAATGTCTGCCGGTCCAGCATGAAAAAGCTGATTGATTACCATGTCGCCAATGGAACCTCGGCGATCGTTTCGGTAGGGACTACCGGTGAATCTGCAACGCTGAGCCACGAAGAGCACGGCGATGTGGTTATGCTGACCCTGGAACTGGCTGACGGACGTATTCCGGTCATTGCGGGGACAGGTGCTAATGCGACCGCAGAAGCGATCAGCCTGACCAAACGTTTTAACGACAGCGGCATCGTGGGCTGTCTGACGGTCACCCCTTACTACAACCGTCCTACTCAGGAAGGTTTGTTCCAGCACTTCAAAGCCATCGCTGAACATACTGACTTGCCACAAATTCTGTATAATGTGCCGTCCCGTACCGGTTGCGATATGCTGCCGGAAACCGTTGGTCGTCTCTCGGAAGTAAAAAATATTATCGGTATTAAAGAGGCGACAGGGAACTTAAGCCGCGTTCATCAGATCAAAGAGCTGGTTTCAGACGACTTTATCCTGTTGAGTGGTGATGATGCGACCTCGCTGGACTTTATGCAGCTTGGTGGTCATGGCGTGATCTCCGTAACGGCGAACGTTGCGGCGCGCGATATGGCTGAAATGTGCAAACTGGCCGCAGCCGGTCACTATAATGAAGCGCGTGTCATTAATCAGCGTCTGATGCCGTTGCACAATAAATTATTTGTCGAACCCAATCCGATCCCAGTGAAATGGGCGTGTAAGGAGTTGGGGCTTGTAGCATCCGATACGCTGCGTTTGCCAATGACACCGATTACCGACCACGGTCGCGACATCGTCAGGGCAGCGCTGAAGCATGCCGGTTTGCTGTAAAGTTTAGGGAGATTTGATGGCTTATTCAGTACAGAAGTCGCGCCTGGCGAAGGTTGCGAGTGTTTCGCTTGTTATGCTGCTCGCTGCCTGTAGTTCAGACTCGCGCTACAAGCGCCAGGTGAGCGGTGATGAATCCTATCTGGATGCGACCCCGCTTGCTGAACTTCATGCACCGGCTGGTATGATCCTGCCGATTCAAAACGGCGATTATAATATTCCCGTGACCAACGGCAGCGGCCTGGTTGGTAAAGCGCTTGATATTCGTCCGCCAGCACAGCCTCTGGCGCTGGTAAGCGGGGCGCGTACCCAGTTCACCGGTGATACGGCGTCTCTGCTGGTTGAAAGCGTGCGCGGAAGCAATCTGTGGCCACAGGTCGTCAGCGTTATTCAGGCGAAGAATTACACCATTGATAAGCGCGATGACGCCAGCCAGACGTTAACCACCGACTGGATCGAGTGGAACCGTCTTGATGAAGATCAGCAGTACCGTGGACGCTATCAGGTCTCCGTGAAACCACAGGGTTACCAGCAGGCAGTTAACGTTAAGCTGTTGAACCTGGAGCAGGCGGGTAAACCGGTTGCGGATGCCGCCTCTATGCAGCGTTACAGCACTGAAATGCTGAACGTGATCGCCGCAGGTCTGGATAAGACCGCTACCGATGCCGCGAACGCCGCGCAGAACCGTAACGGCGTCACTTACGACGTTCAGAGCGGCGCGGATGACACCGGCCTGCCAATGCTGGTGGTGCGTGCACCGTTTAACCAGACCTGGCAGCGCCTGCCAGCGACGCTGGAAAAAGTGGGCATGAAAGTGACCGACAGCACCCGTTCAACCGGCAGCATAACGGCGACCTATAAGCCGCTGTCCGACAGCGTGTGGCAGGAACTGGGCGCCAAAGATCCTCAGCTTTCCTCCGGTGATTACAAGATTCAGGTAGGTGACCTCGATAACCGCAGCAGCCTGCAGTTTATCGATCCAAAAGGTCACACGCTGACCCAGGCGCAGAACGATGCGCTGGTCGCTGTCTTCCAGGCAGCATTCAGCAAATAAATACGAGGGCGGGTTAATCCCGCCCTTTTTATTTTCGTGCTACGCAAACGTGTGCGTGGCATAATATACCCCGTTTTGAACGCAAATTATCACACCAGGAGTAATGAAGATGCAGAAGCAAGCTGAGTTGTATCGTGGCAAAGCGAAGACCGTATACAGCACGGAGAACCCGGATCTGTTGGTGCTCGAGTTCCGCAATGATACGTCAGCAGGGGATGGCGCCCGCATTGAGCAGTTCGATCGTAAAGGCATGGTGAACAACAAGTTCAACCACTTCATTATGACCAAACTGGCCGAAGCGGGTATCCCGACCCAGATGGAAGCGTTGCTGTCCGATACGGAATGTCTGGTGAAAAAACTGGATATGGTTCCGGTTGAGTGCGTGATTCGTAACCGTGCGGCAGGCTCCCTGGTGAAGCGTCTGGGCATTGAAGAAGGTATCGAGCTGAATCCACCGCTGTTCGACCTGTTCCTGAAAAACGATGCCATGCACGACCCAATGGTCAACGAATCCTACTGCGAAACCTTCGGCTGGGTGAGCAAAGAGAACCTGGCGCGCATGCAGGAACTGACCTACAAAGCCAACGACGTGCTGAAAAAGCTGTTTGATGACGCGGGCCTGATCCTCGTCGACTTCAAGCTGGAGTTTGGTCTGTTCAAAGGTGAAGTGGTGCTGGGCGACGAGTTCTCCCCGGACGGCAGCCGCCTGTGGGATAAAGAAACCCTGGATAAAATGGACAAAGACCGTTTCCGTCAGAGCCTGGGTGGCCTGATTGAAGCGTACGAGGCGGTAGCTCACCGTTTAGGCGTTAAGCTCGACTAAGTTCCTCAGTTGCCAAAGGATGTTCGCATCCTTTGGCGTCTTACCTTTGTTTCCTATGGTAATCTTGCCGTTAACCGCCTACGATCATAGCTATTATTAATGGAATAGTTCGAGGTGGTTATGCGCTGGCAAGGGCGTCGTGAAAGTGACAATGTAGAAGACAGACGCAGTGATGGTGGCGGTCCTTCAATGGGCGGGCCCGGCTTCCGCTTACCCAGCGGCAAGGGCGGTATCATCCTGCTGATTGTGGTGCTGGTCGCAGGTTACTACGGGGTCGACCTCACCGGTCTGATGACCGGTCAACCGCTGCAGCAGCAACAGTCTCAGCGCTCCATCAGCCCGAATGAAGATGAAGCGGCCAAATTTACCTCCGTTATTCTCGCCACAACTGAAGACACCTGGAGTCAGCAGTTCGAGAAGATGGGGCGCACCTACCAGCAGCCTAAGCTGGTGATGTACCGGGGCGCAACCCGCACCGGATGCGGTACCGGGCAATCTGTGATGGGGCCGTTCTACTGCCCGGCAGACGGCACCGTCTATATCGATCTCTCTTTTTACGATGACATGAAACGCAAGCTTGGCGCTGACGGTGATTTTGCTCAGGGCTACGTTATCGCGCATGAAGTCGGCCATCACGTGCAAAAGCTGCTGGGGATTGAGCCCAAAGTGCGCCAGCTGCAGCAGAACGCGTCTCAGGCCGAAGTGAACCGCCTTTCCGTCAAAATGGAACTGCAGGCGGACTGCTTCGCGGGCGTCTGGGGCCACAGTATGCAGCAGCAGGGCGTGCTGGAATCCGGGGATCTTGAAGAGGCATTAAACGCGGCTGAGGCCATCGGCGACGACCGTTTGCAGCAGCAGAGCCAGGGTCATGTCGTGCCGGACAGTTTCACTCACGGTACGTCACAGCAGCGCTACAGCTGGTTCAAGCGCGGCTTTGACAGCGGCGATCCGGCCCAGTGTAATACCTTCGGCAAAGCCATGTGATGGTGTCGTTTGAACATCTGACGCGCGAGCTTGAGCGTACCGGGCACCGCCGTCTGGTGGTGCTCACTGGCGATGAGCAATGGACGTTGAGCCAGGCGGCTGGCCTGCGTGATGCCTTGCCGGGAGACTGGCTGTGGCTGGAGGAGAATCCCTCAAAAGCCGTTAGCGGGATGCTGGGGCGCGAATACCTGCACGCCGTTTTTGATGCGCGTGCCGGGTTTGATGTTTCAGCCTTTGCCGCACTCAGCGGGACGCTGCGCGCCGGAAGCCTGCTGGTGCTGCTGGTGCCGCCTCTCGCTGACTGGGCCGACAAGCCCGACGGCGATTCCGTGCGCTGGAGCGACAGCGCAGAACCCATCGCCACCCCGCGCTTCGTTCACCATTTTTGCCGGACGCTTGCCGCCGATGCGGATGCGATCGTCTGGCAACAGCACCGTCCTCTCTCTCTTCCCGCTGCGCCGGATTCGCCCGCCTGGCAGCCAGCCAGCGGCGAGCCGCAGCGCGAGCAGGCGGAGATCCTCGACGCGCTTCTGACCATGCCTGAGGGCGTCGCTGCCGTGACGGCACCGCGGGGGCGCGGAAAGTCAGCCCTCGCGGGGATGCTGCTCAACAGCATTCAGGGGAGTGCGGTGGTCACTGCACCGGCCAAAGGGGCAACGGATGTCATTGCGCGCTTCGCTGGCGAGCATTTTCACTTTATGGCCCCGGATGCGCTGCTGGCCTCCACGACAGAAGCCGACTGGTTGATTGTTGATGAAGCCGCAGCCATCCCCGGCCCGCTGCTGGACAAGCTGGTGTCGCGCTTTCCCCGCGTGTTGCTGACCACCACGGTACAGGGTTATGAAGGCACGGGCAGGGGGTTTCTGCTCAAGTTCTGCGCCCGGTTCAGCGGGCTGCGGCGCTATACCTTAACCACCCCCATTCGCTGGGCGTTCGGGTGTCCGCTTGAGCGGATAGTGGCGAATACGCTGCTGTTTGACGACGCGCTTATTGACCGCAAACCGGAAGGTGACGTGCGTATACGGTTGCTGGAGCCGCGGATGTGGGAGAGCGACCCGGCGCGCGTGGCAAGCGTGTATGAACTGCTGTGTGCCGCGCACTACCGGACGTCCCCGCTCGATTTACGCCGTATGATGGACGCCCCCGGCCAGCACTTTGCGGTTGCACACGCGGGTGCGGATATGGCGGGCGCGCTCTGGCTGGTGGAAGAGGGGGGATTGCCCCCCGATCTGAGCCGCGCGGTGTGGGCGGGCTTTCGTCGTCCTCGCGGGAACCTTGTGGCGCAATCACTGGCGGCGCACGGCGGGTCGCCTCTTGCGGCGACGCTGAAGGGGCGGCGGATTAGCCGCATTGCGGTGCATCCCCACCGTCAACGGGAAGGTATCGGCCAGCGGCTTATTCGCAGCGCCAGCGGTGAAGATTATCTCTCGGTAAGTTTTGGCTATACCGACGAGCTGTGGCGTTTCTGGCGGCAGTGCGGCTTTGTGCTGGTGCGAATGGGCAGCCATCGGGAAGCCAGCAGCGGGTGCTACACGGCGATGGCCTTACTGCCGCATAGCGAGGCCGGGCACCGCCTGTGCGCGCAGGAGCACCAGCGCCTGTGTCGTGATATGCGCGTTCTTTCAGCCTGGAACGGCGAAAAGATCCCGGTGACCGATGCCTGGGAAGCTACCCTTAATAGTGACGACTGGCTGGAGTTGGCGGGATTTGCCTTTGCGCACCGGGCATTTTCAACCTCGGTTGCTGCCCTGACGCGGCTGGTGTTAGCTACAGACATGCCGCTTCCGGCGCTGCGCGGGAAAATAGAGGGTAAGACGGAGGAGAAGGGGCGAAAAGCGCTGCTGTCTAAACTGCGGAGTGAAACCGCGCAAGCGCTTGAGAGCCTTGATTATTCCCGCTGCCAGCAGCTGAAAGCCGACATTTTGCAATGGCAATTTTTTCAATGACTTCTTCAGTAAAGTGGCATGGTCATTACCCCGCAGAGGCGTAAAATCCTGCTCATCAATTAAGGAGACCGCCATGAAACACGACCATTTTGTTGTTCAAAGCCCTGACAAACCGGCTAAACAGTTACTGCTCCTGTTTCATGGCGTGGGCGATAATGCCGTCAATATGGGACAGATTGGCCGCTGGTTTGCGCCCGTTTTTCCGGAAGCATTGATCGTCAGCATCGGCGGCGTGGAGCCGTGCGGTCCAGACGGACGGCAGTGGTTCCCGGTTCAGGGAGTGACGGAGGAGAACCGTCAGGCGCGCATTGATGCGATCATGCCCACGTTTATCGACATCGTGCGCTACTGGCAGCAGCAGAGCGGCGTAGGCGCTGACGCAACGGCGCTGATTGGCTTCTCGCAGGGGTCAATCATGTCGCTGGAAAGCGTAAAAGCGCAGCCCGGTCTGGCTTCACGCGTCATCGCCTTTAACGGGCGTTATGCAACGCTACCGACAAGCGCGACCACGCAGACCACCATCCATCTCATTCACGGTGGTGAAGATCGGGTGATTGAGCTTTCGCATGCGGTAGCTGCCCAGGAAGCGCTGGTGCGCGAGGGCGGGGATGTGACGCTGGATATTGTTGACGATCTGGGCCACGCGATCGACGACCGCAGCATGCAGTTTGCGCTCGACCATCTGCGCTATACCGTGCCGAAGCACTACTTTGATGAAGCGCTCAGCGGCGGTAAGCCGAATGATGATGATATTGTTGAGTTTATGTGAGGTTATCCCCTCTCCACAGGAGAGGGGATACAGACCGATTACTTCTTCTGGTCTTTCTTCGGCCAGTCGTCGTCATCGTCCCACTTGTCGTTAAAATCACGGTGCGGCGGGAGATCCGGCTTATTCGCGAGAAACTTTTTGTGGTCAACGCGCTTAAGGTCTTTAATCACGTTCAGCAGTACGCCGACCAGAAACACCAGCACCAGAATCCACCAGTACTTTGCAAGCCAATCCATTCGCTATTCCTCTCTGAGCGCTCGTCAGGCGACGAGTTGCTCCATAATACGTTGATACATGCGGGCCAGCAGTTGTAAATCGGCTGCGTTCACACACTCGTTGATTTTGTGAATCGTCGCGTTAACCGGACCCAGTTCGACAACCTGTGCACCCATGCGGGCGATAAAGCGTCCGTCTGAGGTGCCGCCCGTCGTCAGCAGCTGCGGCTTAATTTCATTATAGTGCTCAATGGCGTTCACCACCGCATCCACCAGCTTGCCGCGCTGCGTCAGGAACGGCTGGCCGGAAAGCCACCAGTCAACGGTGTAGCGCAGGTTGTATTTTTCCAGCAGAGCGACAACGCGCGCTTTGATCGTCTCGTCGGTCAGTTCGGTACTGAAGCGGAAGTTGAACTGGACAAAGAAATCTCCCGGGATGACGTTGTTGCTGCCGGTTCCGGCCTTGACGTTGGCGATCTGCATGCTGGTCGGCGGGAAGAACTCGTTGCCTTTATCCCACTCGATGCCTACCAGTTCGTTCAGCATTGGCGCGGCACGGTGGACCGGGTTATCGGCCAGATGCGGGTAGGCCACGTGCCCCTGAACCCCATGTATGGTCAGGTTACAGGTCAGCGAGCCGCGGCGACCATTTTTGACGACATCACCCACCACTTCGGTACTGGAAGGCTCGCCGACCAGACAGTAGTCAAGACGTTCATTGCGCGCCATCAGCGCCTCAACGACCTTCACGGTACCGTTATGGGCGCTGGCTTCTTCATCGGAGGTGATCAAGAACGCGAGACGGTTTTTGTGGTTCGGATGCTGAGCCACAAAGCGCTCTGCCGCCACAACCATTGCCGCCAGCGAACCTTTCATGTCTGCCGCGCCGCGGCCGAAGAGCATGCCATCGCGGATGGTCGGCTCAAACGGCGGATTAATCCAGCGATCGGCGTCACCCGCGGGAACGACGTCAGTGTGCCCGGCAAAGGCCAGCGTTTCGCCCTGGCCACGCCACGCCCAGAAGTTCTGGGTGTCGCCAAAATCCATGCGCTCAACGGTAAAACCGATGGCGCGCAGGCGCTCAATCATTAATGCCTGACAACCTGCGTCGTCCGGGCTAAGGGAGGGACGGCGAATAAGCTGTTGAGTCAGCTCAATGACCGGGCATGACATACACTACACCTCTACGAAAAAGTCAGAATAAAGGGTTTCACTGAAACCCAGCAGCATAGGCTGACCTGGCTTGCAGAGCAATGGGCGTTTGATAATTGCCGGCATGTCGAGCATTAACTTTGCCGCGCTGTCGGCGTCAACGATGCTGGCGCGCACGGATTCGTCCAGCTTACGCCAGGTGGTGCCGCGGGTGTTCAGCAGCGCTTCCCATCCCAGTTCGTTAATGGCGGTATGCAGAAATTCTGCATCAAGCCCGTCGGCACGATAATCGTGGAAGCGGTACTCGACGTTATTAGTTTCCAGCCAGCGGCGTGCTTTTTTGATGGTGTCGCAATTTTTAATGCCGTACATCACAACCATGTTGAATCCTTTTGCTCTTATGGCGATTAAACGTTCAATAAATTCGAAGATATATCTTTAGGTGGAATATAACACACTCAAGAATGCTCTGGATTTACACTTCTTCTTAATTCAACTCACACTTGTACGCTGAATATACTTTCACCATTTAAGCATAGATGTCCACCGTGTTTAAATTCTGAATAAACTCAGCGCGTAAAATAAAACTCACCCGTGCGTAGGGTTATTTCAAAATATTGCTGGCCGTCACACAAAATTTAAACTCCTCCGTTCATATTTATCATAAATCCCCAACGGTGGCGGGGTACAATCACAGCGATTGGTTAAACAGTCTTCACAATGATGATACGTTTTCGTAGAATGCGCATAATAATAAGAGAGGTTGTTATGATTGAACGTGAACTGGGGAACTGGAAAGATTTTATCGAAGGCATGCTTCGTAAATGACATTCAGTAAGAATTGCAAGAGCACTAAAATAAGTAAAATAACCATAGTGTGAATTAATCACACAATAAAAAGGCGGCCGATTAAGCCGCCTTTTTTATGACTGCGGGTTATTCCTGTCGCTCCCGGAGCGGGAAGCGACGACGCACCAGCACAAAGAACAGCGGCACAAAATAAATCGCCAGGATGGTGGCCGAAATCATCCCCCCCATGACGCCGGTACCCACCGCATGCTGGCTGCTTGAGCCTGCACCCGTGCTGGTTGCCATCGGCAGTACGCCAAAAATAAACGCCAGTGAGGTCATCAGGATCGGACGTAGGCGCTGGCGGCAGGCGTGCAGCGTGGCGGCCATCAGCTCGTGGCCTTTGGCATTCATCTCGTTGGCAAACTCAACGATCAGAATGGCGTTTTTCGCCGACAAGCCGATCACCGTAAGTAGCCCCACCTGGAAGTAAACGTCGTTCTCCAGGCCGCGCATCCAGGTCGCCAGCAGCGCACCGATAACCCCAAGCGGCACCACCAGCATGACCGAGAACGGAACCGACCAGCTCTCATACAGCGCGGCAAGGCAGAGGAAGACCACCAGCAAAGAAAGCGCATAGAGGGCAGGGGCCTGCGCCCCGGAGAGACGCTCCTGGTAAGACATGGCCGTCCATTCCAGACCAAAACCGGCGGGCAACTGCTGCACCAGTTTTTCCATGGTGTCCATGGCGGTACCGGTGCTGACGCCCGGCGCGGCTTCCCCGACGATTTCAACTGCCGAATAGCCGTTATAGCGCTCCAGACGCGGCGAACCGCTCTCCCAGCGCGAGGTGGCAAAGGCGGAGAAGGGGACCATCCCGCCAGAATTATTGCGTACAAACCAGCGGTTAATATCATCCGGCAACATGCGGAACGGCGCGGCTGCCTGGACATACACTTTTTTCACTCGGCCGCGATCCATAAAGTCATTTACGTAGCTTGAGCCCCATGCGGTTTGCAGGGTGTCGTTGATATCCTCGATCGACACGCCCAGCGCCTGCGCCTTACGCTGGTCGATATCCACCTGAAGCTGCGGGCTGTCGTCAAGACCGTTGTGACGAACGCGGGTCAGGCCGGGATCTTTCCCTGCTAGTTCTAGCAGCTTATCGCGCGCGGCCATCAGGGCCGAGTGGCCCGCGCCGGCGTGATCCTGTAGCTCCATATCAAACCCGGCGGAACTGCCCAGGCCGCTGATCGCGGGCGGGCTGCTGGCAAAGACGCGCGCCTCTTTAATGCGGGCAAACGCTTTGGTTGCGCGTTCAATGATGGCGAACGAGGTTCCCGTTCTGGCGTCGCGTTCGTCCCAGTCTTTCAGGCGGACAAACATGCGGGCGACGTTCTGCCCGTTCCCGCCCGGGCCGGAGCCGACGGTAGAGAAGACCGAAACAACGTTATTTTTCTCTTTGGTGAAGAAGTACTGCTCAACGTTCTGAACCACCTTCAGCGTCTGCTGCTGGGTGGATCCGCTCGGGAGCTGCACCGAGGTGATGAACATCCCCCGGTCTTCCTGCGGCAGGAACGAGGTGGGAAGATGCAGGAACAGCCACACCATGCCGCCCAGCAGCACAACGTAAATCATCATCCAGCGCAGGCTGCGGTGTAGCACTTTGCCGACGGCAGATTCATACCGCTCGGCGTTGCGGTTGAACGTGCGGTTAAACCAGCCGAAGAACCCTTTCTGGCCGTGATGTTCCCCTTTGTGCAGCGGCTTAAGGAGGGTGGCGCAGAGCGCGGGAGTGAGGATCAGCGCCACCAGTACGGAGAGCACCATCGCCGAGACGATGGTGATTGAGAACTGACGGTAAATCGCCCCGGTTGTACCGCCAAAGAAGGCCATCGGGATAAAGACCGCCGACAGCACCATCGCGATACCGACTAACGCCCCCTGAATTTGTCCCATCGATTTACGCGTCGCCTGACGCGGGGAAAGCCCCTCTTCGCTCATGATGCGCTCGACGTTTTCGACCACCACGATAGCATCGTCCACCAGCAGGCCAATCGCCAGCACCATGGCAAACATCGTCAGGGTGTTGATGCTGTAGCCGAACGCGTAAAGCACCGCAAAGGTGCCCAGCAGCACCACCGGGACGGCAATGGTGGGGATCAGCGTGGCGCGGAAGTTTTGCAGGAACAGGTACATGACCAGGAACACCAGGGCGATCGCTTCCAGCAGGGTTTTGACTACGTCCTCAATCGAAGCTTTAACGAAGGAGGTGGTTTCATAGGCGACCTTGTACTCCAGCCCGTGCGGGAAATACTGCGACAGCTCATCCAGACGGTCCAATACCAGCTTCGCCGTCGCCATTTCGTTTGCGCCGGAGGCCAGCTTAATTCCCAGTCCAGAGGCCGGGTTGCCGTTAAAGCGGCTCAGGTAATCGTATTTCTCTGCACCCATTTCCACCTTAGCAACGTTGCCCAGACGCACTTCTGAGCCATCCTGATTCACGCGCAGGGTGATGTTGCGGAACTGGTCCGGGGTCTGAAGCAGAGATTGTGAATTAATGGTGGCGTTCAGGGCCTGTTTATCGACGGAAGGCGTGCCTCCCAGTTGCCCCACGGCAATTTGGGCGTTCTGTGCTTTGATGGCGTCCGTCACGTCGGTCGCCGTCATCTGATAGCTGTTCAGCTTGTTGGGATCGAGCCAGATACGCATCGAGTACTGTGAGCCGTAGGCGTCGATATCCCCCACGCCGTTAATACGGCTGAGCGGGTCCTGAATATTACTGGCGACGTAGTCCGCAATGTCCTGTTTATCCATTGAGCCATCGGTGGAGACAAACGCGATGGTCAGAATGTTGGTATCACCGGTTTTACGCACGGTGACGCCCTGGTTCTGCACGGCCTGGGGCAGTTTACGCATGGCCGACTGCAGCTGGTTTTGTACCTGCTGCACCGCTTCGTCCGGGTCGGTGCCCGCCTCAAAGCTCAGGGTGACAGTCGCCTGTCCCGTGGCGCTGCTTTGGGAGGACATGTACATCAGATTATCCAGACCCGTCATGTTCTGCTCGATAACCTGCGTCACGGTATTTTCCAGCGTTTGTGCGGACGCGCCGGGGTAGTTTGCTGTGACACGCACGTTAGGCGGTGCCAGATCGGGATATTGCTCAACGGGAAGAGAAGTAATCGCCAGGACACCTGTCAGACACAACAGGATGGCAAGCACCCAGGCAAAAATGGGGCGATCGATGAAAAAATTCGCCATGAAAGTGTGACCTCGTTTTGCTGCACGTCATTATTGTTTATTGCCCGCATCACTTTAGCGGTAAGGCCCAGGCCAAACGTGGAGAAATAAAGGAGATAATGTAAATTATCATGCGCTTTTCCCGGCGCTTCCCCCTTTACCGTTATTTACCTGTTAACGGCGCGGGTGCGGGGAACGTCACGCTGACCTGCGTGCCGCCGTTTTGCGGCTGCGAGAAGTGCAGCATTCCGCCGAGCCGTTGCGCGCGTTCTCGCATAATGTTCAGCCCGTAGTGTCCCGGCGGCTCGCTGGCCTCGCCAATCCCGATGCCGTTGTCGCGAATGCTGACGCTGTGCGTGCCGTCCAAGGCGGTCACGCAGCTGACGGTGATCTCGCTGGCCTGCGCGTGCTTAATCGCATTCAGGACGGCCTCCCGCACGATCTGCAGCAAATGCACCTGCTTCTGCGCGTCAAGCGCCAGGGTGGAGAGGCGGCAGTCGAGGTGCAGCTTCGCCTGCGTCTGGCTCTGCAGGGCATCGAGGGACTCCTGCAGCGCCGCGGGTAAATTCGCATGGTTTAGCGTCAGGCGGAAGGTGGTCAGCAGCTCGCGCAGCTGCTGCCAGGCGTTGTTCAACTCGCGGGAGAAGTCGGTGATGATCGTCTGCGCGGAGGCATTTTCCGCCGGCACGGCGTGTTTAAGCAGCGTGAGCTGGATCCGCAGATAGGAGAGTACCTGCGCCAGCGAATCATGCAGCTCGCGGGCGATGGTGGCGCGCTCCTCCATCAGCAGCAGCTGCTGGTAATGCTTCTGCGCCTGGTTAAAGTACAGCCCACGTCCGAGCATGGTCGCCACGCTTCTCATCAGCGGAAGAGGAACGCTGCCCGTCTCGCTTTGCCAGCGCAGCTCGCCGTAGAGGGTATCCTGCATCAGCACCGGCAGGGTTTGCAGAGAAATGCCGCTCACCTCTGTTCCTTCACACAGCCGCCAGTCGTCGCTGGTGCGTAGCTCCAGGTAATTCATCTGCGTGTATTCATGCACAATCTGCAAAATATGCCGGAAGCACAGGCTGTCTATCTGCCCGGTATTCAGCGCCTGGGAGCATTTGAACAGCATGTCGAGCTGCTGGTGGGCTTCATGCAAATGGCGCGTCTTTTCCGCGACGGAGGCTTCGAGCGACCGATAGAGAGTATGTAGCTCGCCCGACATATGGTTGAAGGCGCGGGAGAGCTGGCCCAGCTCGTTGGGGAGCGCGGTGTCCGGCGCCGGGGTGGTAAATTCCCCTCGCTCAATGCGTTCGCTGGCGGCCACCAGGTTGTTCAGCGGCAACACCACCTGGCGACGGATGCGCCGCAGGGTAAACAGCGTCAGCAGCAGGATCCCGAGCGCGCCAGCCAGAGAGAGGAGGGTCACCGTCTGGATTTTATTTTCGGTGTAGTGCTGGAGGGCGAGCACAAAGGCATCAATGCGGCCGACAAAATCCTCAATGTGAGCGTCATACCATGCGCTGTCGCCGCGGGCGATGTGCTTGTCCATGTCCAGCCAGGCCACATGCAGCTGCTGATAGCGCGCCTTGACGTTGTCCGGGACGTACCAGCGGTTCAGCTTCTCCAGGGAAGGCGCGCTTAACGTTCGCTGCCAGTTCTCACGATGCGCCATAAGGGAGGGGCTGTTGCGCTGCATCTCGTAGCCGAGGCGGTAACTCTGCATGCGCAGCGAGCCCGCAATGTTGATAGCTTCGGCGTCACGCTGGCTGCTGGCAAGCGTCAGCAGCGCGACGGTGCTGGTCAGCACGGACAGGGCAATGATCGAAAAGAAAGCCCAGGCAAGGCTTCCGGAAACGGGGCGTTTAACGGTCACGGAACGGATCTCTGCATAAAATGGCTCAGCCACAGGTCATGGGCAGTTGTACATTGCCTGATAACGCAGTAGCGAGCAAATAGCTTATTCATACTAAAGATAAGGTTATTGATCCAAAAGCCGCTTTGGGTATTAACCTGAAATCTGGCGAGAAGTAACGCGCCGTTTGAGCCGACGGACGACAAAGCGGGCTTCACGGGGTAGTATAAACAGACTCATTTAGCCGTGGAGCCCGTATGTCCCTGAACATTACCGTTATCAAAGACAAAATCCTTTCTGAAAATTACTTTGTCCTGCGTAACATCACTTACGATTTAACCCGTAAGAACGGTGACGTGATTCGCCACAAACGCGAAGTCTACGACCGGGGCAATGGCGCAACCATTCTGCTGTATAACCGTGAAAAGCAAAGCGTAGTGCTGATTCGCCAGTTCCGGGTCGCGACTTGGGTCAACGGCAATGCGGACGGGCGCCTGATTGAAACCTGCGCCGGCCTGCTTGATGACGATGAGCCGGAAGTCTGCATCCGCAAGGAGGCCGTTGAGGAGACCGGTTTTGAAGTGGGCGAGGTGCAAAAAGTCTTTGAGCTTTTCATGTCCCCTGGCGGGGTGACCGAGCTGGTCCATTTCTTCATTGCGGAATACACCGATGCCCAGCGCACGCATCGCGGCGGCGGCGTGGAGGATGAAGACATTGAAGTGCTGGAAATGCCTTTCACCCAGGCCGTTGAGATGGTGAAAAGCGGCGAGATCCGCGACGGTAAAGCGGTGATCCTGTTACAGTATCTGCAAACCAGCGGCTTAATGAACCCTAAACCGATGTCGTGATAACGTGTATTTCAGATAAATCTATCCGATAAATCCGATTGAGCCCGCCCGCCCTGGGCACGAAGATACGCCCCAGATTGACCTTTTCGTTTCCGGGGCTGTGCCATTCATGCGCTACTGCGTTTTGCTTTTCTTCATTTTCTGCGTGCTACCCGCGCCTCTGGTGTGGGCTGCGCCCGCGCAGCAGTCTTTTTCAGACTGGCAGGTTACCTGCAACAACCAGAATTTCTGCGTGGCGCGAAACACCGGCGAGCATCGCGGTCTGGTCATGACGCTGAGCCGTAGTGCAGGCGCGAAAACGGACGCCAGCTTGCGCATCGATCTCGGCGGGCTTTCGGCCCCGCCGGTTAAAGAGCCTGACATTGCCCCGCGCCTGCTGCTCGACAACGTTCCGTTAAAGCTCAATTCGCAGCACTGGCAGTTAACCCCCTGGCATCTCAAAACTGAAGATGCGGGTACCATCACCACGTTTCTGAAAACCATTCAGGAAGGGCAGGCGCTGACCCTGCGCGGGGGGAAGCAGACGATCTCGCTGGTCGGTCTGAAGGCGGCGCTGCTGTTTATCGACGCCCAGCAGAAGCGCGTTGGCAGCGAAACGGCATGGATTAAAAAAGGAGATAGCCCGCCGCTGAGCGTGCCTCCTGCACCGGCATTAAAAAAGGTGGCAGTGGTGAATCCGACGCCAACGCCGCTGACGCATAGCGAGCTGAACGATCTGCTGGATTATGGGACGTGGCGGATGAACAACAGCCAGTGCTCGCTGGATCCTAACCGTCGTGAAGTACGCGTCACTGCATTAACGGATGACAAAGCGCTGTTGATCGTCAGCTGTGAAGCGGGGGCCTATAACACGGTCGATCTGGCGTGGCAGGTCTCGCGTAAAAAACCGTTCGCCGCCCGTAGCGTCAGGTTACGTCTGCCGTTCACCCCCTCCAGCCAGAGCAGCGACATGGAGCTGATGAACGCCCGCTTCGATGAGAAAACGCGCGAGCTGACGACGCTGGCGCTGGGACGCGGTATAGGAGACTGCGGGATCCAGACGCGCTGGCGTTTTGACGGCCAGCGCTTCCGCCTGGTGCGCTATGCGGAAGAGCCAAGCTGCGATAGCTGGAATGGGCCAGACGCCTGGCCCACGCTGTGGATCACACGCTAGTTTTGCCGGATAGCGCTGTCGCACTACAACACGCTCAGCGCTTTCTCCACCACGTTCTCAACGGTAAAGCCGAAATACGGGAACAGCTTGTCGGCAGGAGCGGATTCACCGTAACCCCGCATGCCCACAATTGCCCCTTTCAGCCCCACGTACTTATACCAGTAGTTGGCAATACCCGCTTCCACCGCCACGCGCGCCGCAACGCTGGAAGGCAGCACCGATTCCCGATACGCCTCGTCCTGGGCGTCAAAAATATCCGTTGAAGGCAGAGATACCACGCGCACCGCGTGACCTTCGGCGGTAAGCTTCTCCGCCGCTTTCACCGTGATTTCCACCTCGGAACCGGTGGCAATCAGGATCACGTCCGGCTTGCCGCCGCTGTCTTTCAGGATGTACCCGCCGCGGGCAATGTTTTTTACCTGCTCCGGCGTGCGCTCGATCTGCGCCAGGTTCTGGCGCGACAGGATCAGCGCCGTAGGTCCGTTATGACGCTCAACGGCCAGCTTCCAGCCCACCGCCGCTTCCACCTGGTCGCACGGACGCCAGGTGCTGAAGTTTGGCGTCAGGCGCAGGCTTGCCAACTGCTCTACCGCCTGGTGCGTCGGACCATCCTCACCCAGCCCGATGGAGTCATGGGTGTAGACCATGATCTGCCGGGCCTTCATCAGCGCCGCCATACGCGCCGCGTTTCGGGCGTACTCGACGAACATCAGGAAGGTGGCGGTGTAGGGTATGAAGCCGCCGTGATGGGCGATGCCGTTAGCAATCGCGGTCATCCCAAACTCGCGCACGCCGTAGTGGATGTAGTTCCCGGCAATGTCTTCCTTCAGGGATTTAGAGCCGGACCAGATGGTGAGGTTGCTTGGTGCCAGATCCGCCGAGCCGCCGAGCAGCTCAGGCAGGAGAGGGCCAATCGCGTTCAGGGTGTTTTGCGACGCCTTACGGGTAGCGATTTTCGCCGGGTTGGACTGCAGATTTTCAATCAGCGCCTGGGTTTTATCGTCCCAGTCTACCGGCAGGCCGCCGCTCATGCGGCGGGAAAACTCGGCGGCCAGCTCCGGGTGCGCTTTTTTGTAGGCGGCAAATTTTTCGTTCCAGGCCTGCTGCGCTTTCTCACCGTCTTCGCGCGCATCCCATGCTCTGTAGATCTCTTTCGGGATCTCAAACGGCGGATATTTCCAGCCCAGTTTCTGGCGGGTCAGCGCCACTTCCTCTTCGCCCAGCGCCGCGCCGTGCGCCTCTTCTTTGCCCGCTTTGTTCGGCGAGCCGAAGCCAATGGTGGTACGGCAGATAATCAGGGACGGTTTGTCCTTCACGCTCTGCGCTTCCTGAATCGCTTTTTTCACCGCTTCCGGATCGTGGCCGTCAATCTCGTGCACCACGTGCCAGTGATAGGCCTCAAAGCGTTTTGCCGTGTCATCGGTAAACCAGCCCTCGGTTTCCCCGTCGATGGAGATGCCGTTGTGGTCATAGAAGCCAATCAGCTTGCCGAGCCCCAGCGTGCCCGCCAGCGAGCAGACCTCGTGGGAGATCCCCTCCATCAGGCAGCCGTCACCCATAAAGACGTAGGTGTAGTGATCGACAATCTCGTGGTCGGGCTGGTTGAACTGCGCGGCCAGCGTACGCTCGGCAATTGCCAGGCCGACGGCATTCGCCAGCCCCTGGCCCAGCGGGCCGGTGGTCGTTTCCACGCCCGGTGTATAGCCGATCTCCGGGTGGCCCGGCGTTTTGGAGTGCAGCTGGCGGAAGTTTTTTAACTCCTCAAGCGGCAGGTCGTAGCCGGAAAGGTGCAGCAGGCTGTAGAGCAGCATCGAGGCGTGGCCGTTGGAAAGAATAAAACGGTCGCGGTCGTACCAGGTTGGGTCAGTGGGGTTGTGCTTCAGGAAGTCGTTCCACAGCACTTCGGCAATATCGGCCATCCCCATCGGGGCGCCAGGGTGGCCGGAATTGGCTTTTTGTACGGCATCCATGCTGAGGGCGCGAATGGCGTTAGCGAGCTCTTTACGGGACATAGTTCACTCCGTGGCAAGGTTAAAGTTTGGCGGCGAGAAGATCTTCGAGTTTTCGCTGGTCGACGGCGAACTGGCGGATGCCGTCCGCCAGTTTTTCCACGGCCATAGGGTCCTGATTATGCTCCCAGCGGAACTCCGCTTCGGTCATGGCTTTCGGTTTTGGCAGGACGGTAGAGGTCGGCACCAGCTTGCGGATCACCGTTTCGTCGCTCTCCTGCAGCTTTTTCAGCAGGTCAGGGGAGATGGTCAGACGGTCGCACCCTGCGAGCGCCAGGATCTGCTCGGTGCGGCGGAAGCTGGCCCCCATCACAATGGTTTCGTAGCGATGCTGCTTGTAATAATCGTAGATATTACGCACCGACTTCACGCCAGGGTCTTCCTCTACCACGTACGGGTCCATCGGCTGTTTCGCCTGATACCAGTCGTAGATGCGCCCGACAAACGGCGAGATCAGGAACACGCCCGCTTCGGCACAGGCGCGCGCCTGGGCAAAGGAGAACAGCAGCGTCAGGTTGCAGTGGATCCCCTCTTTTTCCAGAACCTCTGCCGCGCGGATGCCTTCCCATGCGGACGCGAGCTTGATCAGAATGCGTGACTTATCGATCCCCTGTTCCTGGTAGAGCTCCACCAGGCGGCGCGCTTTGTTAATACTCTTTTCCTGATCGAATGAGAGGCGGGCATCTACTTCGGTCGACACGCGCCCCGGAATGCTTTTCAGAATTTCCGCACCAAAATTAACCGCCAGCTTGTCGCTGGCTTCAGCAACCTGCTGCTCCTGCGTTTTCCCGCGCTGTTTACCGTAGGCAATCGCGTCGTCAATCAGATGGCTAAAATGGGCAAGCCCCGCCGCTTTCAGAAGCAGCGAAGGGTTGGTGGTCGCGTCCTCTGGCTGATAGTGGCGAATCGACTCGATATCGCCGCTGTCTGCAACCACGGTGGTGAATTGTTTGATGCCGTCTAGCTGGTTCATAAATAATTACTCCTTGGAAATAAAAGAGTTAGATGAGTGCGTTAGTTCACACTTCTGAGAAAATCATGATGGACTTAACAAAAAAGCATAGCAGACGGGGCAGGCATTGCTTTTGAGACGGGTAACATGGCTGTTATAAATTGATAACAATTTTTAATGTGTGATGGTGAGAGTTTGGCAGCCTTCAAAGTTTATGCGCTGCTCAGCGGCGATACTATCTGACCGATACGTAAAAGGAATAACAAGATGGACGATCAGTTAAAACAGAGTGCCCTCGATTTTCACGAGTTCCCTGTCCCCGGTAAAATTCAGGTCTCCCCAACCAAGCCGCTGGCGACCCAGCGCGATCTGGCGCTGGCCTACTCGCCGGGCGTGGCTGCGCCATGTCTGGAGATCGAAAAAGATCCGCTGGCGGCCTACAAATACACCGCGCGCGGCAACCTTGTCGCCGTTATCTCTAACGGTACGGCGGTGCTGGGCCTGGGCAACATTGGTGCCCTGGCCGGTAAACCGGTGATGGAAGGGAAGGGCGTTCTGTTTAAGAAATTTGCCGGTATCGACGTGTTCGATATCGAAGTGGACGAACTCGATCCCGATAAGTTCATCAACGTGGTGGCCGCGCTGGAGCCGACCTTCGGCGGGATCAACCTGGAAGACATCAAAGCGCCGGAATGTTTCTATATCGAGCAGAAGTTGCGCGAGCGTATGAACATTCCCGTGTTCCATGACGACCAGCACGGCACGGCGATTATCAGCACCGCTGCCATTCTCAACGGCCTGCGCGTGGTGGAGAAAAATCTCTCCGACGTGCGCATGGTGGTCTCCGGCGCGGGCGCGGCGGCCATCGCCTGTATGAACCTGCTGGTGGCGCTGGGGATGCAGAAACACAACATCGTGGTCTGCGACTCTAAGGGTGTTATCTACAAAGACCGCGAGCCGAACATGGCGGAAACCAAAGCGGCGTATGCCGTGGAAGATGACGGCAAGCGCACGCTTGAGGACGTGATTGACGGCGCGGATATCTTCCTCGGCTGTTCAGGCCCGAAAGTACTGACCCAGGAAATGGTGCAGAAAATGGCGCGCGCACCGATGATCCTGGCGCTGGCGAACCCGGAACCGGAAATCCTGCCGCCGCTGGCGAAAGCGGTGCGCGAAGACGCCATTATCTGTACCGGCCGTTCGGACTACCCGAACCAGGTGAACAACGTGCTCTGCTTCCCGTTCATCTTCCGCGGGGCGCTGGACGTTGGCGCAACGGCGATCAACGAAGAGATGAAGCTTGCCGCCGTTCACGCCATCGCCGAGCTGGCGCACGCTGAGCAGAGCGAAGTGGTCGCCTCCGCGTATGGGGATCAGGATCTGAGCTTTGGCCCGGACTACATCATTCCAAAACCGTTCGATCCGCGCCTGATTGTCAAAATTGCGCCAGCCGTTGCCAAAGCGGCGATGGACTCCGGCGTGGCGACGCGTCCGATTCAGGATTTCGACGCGTACGTCGATAAGCTCACCGAGTTCGTCTACAAAACTAACCTGTTTATGAAGCCGATCTTCTCTCAGGCTCGCGCAGACGCGAAGCGCGTGGTGCTGGCGGAAGGGGAAGAGGCGCGCGTGCTGCACGCCACGCAGGAGCTTATCACCTTAGGGCTGGCGAAGCCGATCCTGATTGGTCGTCCGAGCGTGATCGAGATGCGAATTCAGAAGCTGGGCCTGCAGATTAAACCGGGCGTCGACTTCGAGATCGTTAACAACGAATCCGATCCGCGCTTCAAGGAGTACTGGAACGAATATTACGCGATCATGAAGCGTCGCGGGATCACCCAGGAACAGGCGCAGCGGGCGGTGATCAGCAATACTACGGTCATCGGCGCGATCATGGTCCATCGCGGCGAGGCGGATGCGCTGATCTGCGGCACCATCGGCGATTACCACGAGCATTTCAGCGTGGTGCAGGAGATCTTCGGCTATCGCGACGGCGTGCACACCGCCGGGGCGATGAACGCGCTGCTGCTGCCGAGCGGCAACACCTTTATTGCCGATACCTACGTGAACGACGATCCAACCCCGGACGAACTGGCGGAGATCACCGTGATGGCCGCCGAGACCGTGCGTCGCTTTGGTATTGAGCCGAAGGTGGCGCTGCTGTCGCACTCAAACTTTGGTTCGTCTAAATCCGCGGCGGCGTGCAAAATGCGCCAGACTCTGGAACTGGTGCGCGAGCGTGCGCCGGAGCTGATGATTGACGGGGAAATGCACGGTGATGCCGCGCTGGTGGAGAGCATCCGCAACGAACGTATGCCGGACAGCCCGCTGAAGGGATCGGCGAACATCCTGATTATGCCGAACGTGGAAGCGGCGCGTATCAGTTACAACCTGCTGCGCGTCTCCAGCTCTGAAGGGGTGACCGTAGGACCGGTGCTGATGGGCGTGGCGAAGCCGGTGCATGTGTTAACGCCGATTGCCTCCGTGCGCCGTATCGTGAACATGGTGGCGCTGGCGGTGGTTGAGGCGCAGACGCAGCCGCTGTAAGGGCGCGTGTGCTTACCCGACCTGGGGATGGAGTAGGCCGGATAAGCGCAGCACCATCCGGCAGTTAAATCCAGTCGCGTACTTTAAGGAACTCACTCAAGGCAGCCTCCGGGCTGCCTTCTTTTGGCTCGTAGCTGTACTCCCAGCGCACCAGCGGCGGCATAGACATCAGAATCGACTCCGTGCGTCCGCCGGTCTGCAGGCCGAACAGCGTCCCGCGATCCCACACCAGGTTGAACTCCACGTACCGCCCGCGACGATAAAGCTGGAACTCACGCTCGCGCACGCCGTAGTCGGTGTTTTTACGGCGTTCGACAATCGGCAGGTACGCGTCGGTGAACCCTTCGCCCACCGCGCGCATAAAGCTAAATGCCGTATCAAAATCCGGCGTGTTGAGATCGTCAAAGAACAGCCCGCCGATGCCGCGCTGTTCGTCGCGGTGCTTCAGGTAAAAATAATCGTCGCACCACTTTTTAAATTTCGGGTAGACGTCCTCGCCAAACGGCAGGCAAAGGTCCCGCGCGGTGGTATGCCAGTGCACGGCATCCTCTTCGAAGCCGTAGTAGGGCGTCATGTCGAAACCGCCGCCAAACCACCAGACCGGATCGGCCCCCGGCTTCTCCGCGATGAAAAAGCGGACGTTGGCGTGGCTGGTCGGAACAAACGGGTTATGCGGGTGGATCACCAGCGAGACGCCCATCGCTTCGAAGCTGCGGCCCGCCAGCTCAGGGCGGTGCGCGGTAGCGGACGCGGGCATGGCGTCGCCGTGAACGTGGGAAAAATTCACGCCCGCCTGTTCGAAGATGCCGCCGTTACGCAGCACGCGGCTGCGCCCGCCGCCGCCCGCTTCGCGCTGCCAGCTATCTTCCTGGAATTCACCGCCGTCTGCGGCGGCCAGTTTCTGGCAAATCTCATCCTGCAGCTGCAGCAGGAACGTTTTGACCAACTGTGCATTGGGTTTCATCAGCGTTTCCTGGAGTGCGCTTTCTGGTTATCGAACCAGTTGAAGTAACTGATAATGCCGGAGGCGATGGCGTTGGCGATCTTCTGGCGAAACGCCGTGGTGCCGAGCAGGCGCTCTTCTTCCGGATTGGTAATAAAGGACGTTTCCACCAGCACGGACGGGATAGACGGTGACTTCAGCACCACAAACGCCGCCTGTTCCGTGCTTTTACTGTGCAGACGGTGCACCGGCTTAATCCGCTTGAGGATATGCGAGCCGAGCGTCAGGCTGTTTTTGATGGTGTCCGTTTGCACGAGATCGAACAGCACCTGCTGCAACAGATGATCTTTATCCGTGGCTTTCTTCCCGGCTACTTCATCCGCCCGGTTTTCGCGATCGGAAAGGTATTTCGCCATGGCGCTACTGGCGCCGCGGTTGGAGAGGGCAAACACCGACGCGCCCGCGGCGGAAGGGTTTGTGAAGCCATCCGCGTGGATCGACATAAACAGATCCGCGCCGTGCTTGTGGGCGATCTCGACGCGGTCATACAGCGGAATGAACGTGTCGCCCGTGCGCGTCAGGCGGGCGTCAATGCCGTTGCTGCGTAAAATTGCGCGCACATTTTTTGCAATTGCCAGCACGACGTGTTTTTCTTTCGAACCGTTTCTGCCAATGGCACCGGTGTCGATTCCGCCGTGGCCCGGATCGAGCATCACCAGACGCTTTGCGCCCGGCTTTTTGGTTTTCGGTTTGCTGTGTCCGTTACTGGTTTTGAGCGTGCTCTCGTCTTTTGCCTGAGCCTGCTTAGCGATGCCCGTTAACGTTAAGGCCGCCAGCCCCGCTTTGAGAACCTGACGACGCGATGTGAGTGCTTTTAATGGTTTGAATGTGCTCATGCGGCCTGAATACTGAAAAATGGGGTCCTGGTGTTATATCGTATCGTGTTTCCCGTTACGACAGTCCTTATTGAGAATTGTTTTACTTTTCATTTCAATACGTGACAAAGTGACATTATGCCAAATTTTGGCGAGATTTTCCCCGGTTATTGGCTAAACGCCCCGTTCACGCCATAATCACTGTTTTTAAACCCGAAAAGGCGGTTAATACCATGGAGATACGCGTTTTTCGCCAGGAAGATTTCGAAGAGGTGATCACCCTTTGGGAGCGCTGCGATCTGCTGCGTCCGTGGAACGATCCGGAAATGGATATCGAACGTAAGGTGAATCACGACGTTAGCCTGTTTCTGGTCGCGGAAGTGAACGGCGAGGTGGTTGGGACGGTAATGGGCGGCTACGACGGCCACCGCGGCTCGGCCTATTATCTGGGCGTCCACCCGGAATACCGGGCGCGCGGCATCGCCAACGCGCTGCTCAATCGTCTGGAAAAGAAACTCATCGCCCGCGGCTGCCCGAAAATCCAGATCATGGTGCGGGAAGATAACGACGTGGTGCTGGGCATGTATGAGCGTCTGGGCTACGAGCACGCCGACGTGCTGACGCTGGGTAAGCGCCTGATCGAAGATGAAGAGTACTGAGATCCACCCGGCTGACTATGACGCGCAGGGCCGCGTCAGGCTGCCGTTTTTATTCTGGTGCGTTTTGCTCCTCCAGGCCCGTACCTGGGTACTGTTTGTGATGGCCGGTGCGTCGCACGGGCAGGGCGATACGCTGCTGAATCTCTTTTATCCCGACCATGATGCCTTCTGGCTCGGCTTACTGCCGGGCGTACCAGCGGTGGTGGCTTTTTTGTGCAGCGGTCGACGGCATGTAATCCCGCGTCTGTGGCGTGCGCTTCGCTGGCTGCTGATCCTCGCCCAGATTGCGCTGCTGTTCTGGCAACCCGTGCTCTGGTGGCTGGGTGAACCGCTTTCCGGTATCGGCATCGCGCTGGTGGCGGCGGATATTGTGGCGCTGATGTGGCTGCTGACGAATCCCCGCTTACGCGCCTGTTTTACGCAAGAGTCAGATTAGCGCGGCACTTTTTGCCGATGCCGCACTCCAACAAGCGTTGATTTAATTAGAAAGGACGTTTCAATGAAATCGCTGCGTTTACTTTTATGCGCTCTCCCGCTGGCGTTAACCGGCTGTTCGACGCTCTCCTCCATTAACTGGTCCGCCGCGTATCCGTGGAACTGGTTTGGCTCTTCCACCGAAGTGACCGAGCAGGGCGTAGGAAAAATTACCGCGTCGACCGCGCTCGATCAGGACGCTATTCAGGATGCCCTGAGCAGTGACTATCGCCTGCGTAGCGGGATGAAAACCGAGAATGGCAACATTGTACGTTACTTTGAAGCGTTGAAGGGCGACAAGCTGGCGCTGGTGATTAACGGTGATAAAGGGACGGTGAACCGCATTGCCGTGATGGACGAAGATATTCCGACCGTCAGCGGCGTAAAGGTGGGCACTCCGTTTAGCGATCTTTATAAACAGGCCTTTGGCAACTGCAGTAGCGCCCCTTCAGACGATGGCGTGGCGGTGGAATGTAAGGCGGAAGGCAGCCAGCACATCAGCTATGTCTTCACCGGAACCTGGAGCGGTCCGGAAGGATTGATGCCCTCTGACGACACGCTAAAGAGCTGGAAAGTGAGCAAAATATTGTGGAAGCAGTAATTTGCGCCTGAACAAACCGCCTCGCTGAAATCCGGGTATAATAGCCGCCATCAATGCCACGCTGACGTGGCATCTTTATTTCAGGAGGAGCGATGTCTCAGGTTCAGAGTGGCATTTTGCCAGAACATTGCCGCGCGGCGATTTGGATTGAAGCCAATGTTAAAGGGGACGTGGATGCCCTGCGCGCGGCCAGCAAAGTTTTCGTTGATAAACTGGCCACCTTCCAGGCCAAATTCCCGGACGCCCATCTGGGTGCCGTTGTCGCTTTCGGCAATAACGTCTGGCGTCAGCTGAGCGGCGGCGAAGGCGCGGAAGAGCTGAAGGATTTTATCCCTTATGGCAAAGGCCTGGCGCCAGCCACCCAATACGACGTGCTGATCCACATCCTCTCTCTGCGCCACGACGTGAACTTCTCCGTTGCTCAGGCGGCGGTTGAAGCGTTTGGCGACAGCATCGACGTGCAGGAAGAGGTTCATGGCTTCCGCTGGGTGGAAGAGCGCGATCTGAGCGGCTTCGTTGACGGCACCGAAAACCCGGCGGGTGAAGAGGTTCGTCGCGACGTGGCGGTCATCAAAGACGGCCTGGACGCGGGCGGCAGCTACGTGTTCGTCCAGCGCTGGGAGCACAACCTCAAGCAGCTTAACCGCATGAGCGTGCACGACCAGGAGATGATGATTGGCCGCACCAAAGAAGCCAACGAAGAGATCGACGGCGATGCGCGCCCGGTGACCTCGCACCTGTCCCGCGTTGACCTTAAGGAAGACGGCAAGGGGCTCAAAATTGTTCGTCAGAGCCTGCCGTACGGCACGGCAAGCGGCACGCACGGCCTCTACTTCTGCGCCTACTGCGCGCGGCTGCACAATATTGAGCAGCAGCTGCTGAGCATGTTCGGTGACACTGACGGCAAGCGCGACGCCATGCTGCGCTTCACCCGCCCGGTCACCGGCGGCTACTATTTTGCGCCGTCCGTTGAGCGCCTGCTGGCGCTGTAAAACGCTCCCCATACGTAGGCCGGGTAAGCGTTAGCGCCACCCGGCAATTTTCCCCGCACCCTTATTCCCTTTTCTGCTTGTAAATCACCAAACGGTATATAAAACCGTTACTCCTTTCATCCCCGTTATAAATATTATGACTATAAGATAGTCATCACATTTATAAGGGTGCGCAATGGCCGTTACTGTACTGAAAAAAGGAACTCTGGCGCTGGCAGGTTTACTGCTGGTGGCCCAGGCGCAGGCGACCGAGCTGCTGAACAGCTCGTATGATGTCTCCCGCGAGCTGTTTGCCGCCCTTAACCCACCGTTCGAGCAGCAGTGGGCGAAAGAAAACAATGGCGATAAGCTGACCATCAAGCAATCCCACGCCGGTTCATCCAAGCAGGCGCTGGCGATTTTGCAGGGGCTGAAAGCAGATGTCGTGACCTATAACCAGGTGACTGACGTGCAGATCCTGCACGACAAGGGCAAACTGCTCCCGGCTGACTGGCAGAGCCGCTTGCCAAACAATAGCTCGCCGTTCTACTCCACCATGGGCTTCCTGGTGCGTAAGGGCAACCCGAAGAACATCCACGACTGGAGCGACCTGGTGCGTTCCGACGTGAAGCTGATTTTCCCGAACCCAAAAACTTCAGGTAACGCGCGCTACACCTATTTAGCCGCGTGGGGCGCGGCAGACAAGGCTGACGGTAAGGATAAAGCGAAGACCGAGCAGTTCATGACCCAGTTCCTGAAAAACGTCGAAGTGTTTGATACCGGCGGCCGCGGCGCGACCACGACCTTCGCCGAGCGTGGTCTGGGCGACGTGCTGATCAGCTTTGAATCCGAAGTGAACAACATTCGCAAGCAGTACGAAGCGCAGGGCTTCGAGGTGGTTATTCCGAAAACCAACATCCTGGCTGAGTTCCCGGTGGCGTGGGTGGATAAAAACGTGCAGGCGAACGGCACCGAGAAAGCGGCAAAAGCCTATCTCAACTACCTGTACAGCCCGCAGGCGCAGGCCATCATCACCGATTACTACTACCGCGTGAACAACCCCGACGTAATGAACAAACTGAAGGACAAATTCCCGCAGACCGCGCTGTTCCGCGTGGAAGATCATTTCGGCTCCTGGCCTGAGGTGATGAAAACGCACTTTGCCAGCGGCGGTGAGTTAGACAAACTGCTGGCGGCGGGGCGTAAGTAATGTTTGCAGTCTCGACAAAACGCGTGCTGCCGGGCTTTACCTTAAGCCTCGGAACCAGCCTGCTGTTCGTCTGCCTGATCCTGCTGTTGCCGCTCAGCGCGCTGGTGATGCAGCTCTCTGAGATGAGCTGGGCGCAGTACTGGGACGTGGTCACCAACCCGCAGGTGGTGGCGGCCTATAAGGTGACGCTGCTGTCGGCGTTTGTTGCCTCCATTTTTAACGGCGTGTTTGGCCTGCTGATGGCGTGGATCTTAACCCGCTATCGCTTCCCGGGCCGTACGCTGCTTGATGCCCTGATGGATCTGCCGTTTGCGCTGCCGACGGCGGTTGCGGGCTTAACCCTCGCGTCGCTCTTCTCCGTGAACGGGCTGTACGGCGAGTGGCTGGCGAAATTTGACATCAAGGTGACCTATACCTGGCTCGGGATCGCGGTGGCGATGGCCTTTACCAGCATCCCGTTTGTGGTGCGTACCGTGCAGCCGGTACTGGAAGAGCTGGGTCCGGAATACGAAGAAGCGGCGGAAACGCTGGGCGCCACGCGCTGGCAGAGCTTCCGCAAAGTGGTTCTGCCAGAGCTCTCTCCGGCGCTGATGGCGGGCGTCGCGCTGTCGTTTACCCGCAGCCTGGGTGAGTTCGGCGCGGTGATATTTATCGCCGGGAACATCGCCTGGAAAACGGAAGTCACCTCGCTGATGATTTTCATCCGCCTGCAGGAGTTTGATTATCCGGCGGCGAGCGCGATTGCCTCGGTGATCCTCGCGGCCTCGCTGCTGCTGTTGTACTCGATTAACACTCTGCAAAGTCGCTTTGGTCGACGTGTGGTAGGTCACTGATGGCGGAAGTTACGCAATTGAAGCGATACGATGCGCCCCGCATCAACTGGGGTAAATGGTTTCTGATTGGCGTGGGCGTGCTGGTTTCCGCCCTCATTCTCGTCGTGCCGACGATTTATATCTTCGTCCAGGCGTTCAGCAAGGGGCTGATGCCCGCGCTGGAGAACCTGGCGAACCCGGACATGCTGCACGCCATCTGGCTGACGGTGCTGATTGCCCTGATCACCGTGCCGGTGAACCTGGTCTTCGGTACGCTGCTGGCCTGGCTGGTGACGCGCTTTAACTTCCCGGGACGTCAGCTGCTGCTGACCCTGCTGGATATTCCGTTTGCCGTGTCGCCTGTTGTTGCCGGTCTGGTTTACCTGCTCTTTTACGGCTCCAACGGCCCGCTGGGCGGCTGGCTGGATGAACATAACCTGCAGATCATGTTCGCCTGGCCGGGCATGGTGCTGGTGACGATCTTCGTGACCTGTCCGTTCGTGGTGCGTGAGCTGGTGCCGGTGATGTTAAGCCAGGGCAGCAATGAAGACGAAGCGGCCGTTCTGCTTGGCGCATCCGGCTGGCAGATGTTCCGCCGCGTGACGTTGCCGAACATTCGCTGGGCGCTGCTTTACGGCGTGGTGCTGACCAACGCCCGCGCCATCGGTGAGTTTGGTGCGGTGTCGGTGGTATCCGGCTCGATTCGCGGTGAAACGCTGTCGCTGCCGCTGCAGATTGAATTACTGGAACAGGACTACAACACCGTCGGTTCCTTTACTGCCGCAGCGTTGCTGACGCTGATGGCGATTTTGACCCTGTTTTTGAAGAGTGTGGTGCAGTGGCGTTTAGAGAATCAGGAAAAACGTCAGCATCAGGAGGGAAATCATGAGCATTGAGATTGCCAATATTAAGAAGTCTTTTGGTCGCACCCAGGTGCTGAATGATATCTCGCTGGATATCCCTTCCGGACAAATGGTGGCGCTGCTGGGGCCGTCTGGCTCGGGCAAAACGACGCTGCTGCGGATCATCGCCGGGCTTGAGCATCAGACCAGCGGGCACATCCGCTTCCACGGCACCGACGTGAGCCGCCTGCACGCCCGCGATCGTAAAGTCGGCTTTGTCTTCCAGCATTACGCGCTGTTCCGCCACATGACCGTTTTCGACAATATCGCCTTTGGCCTGACGGTGCTGCCACGTCGTGAACGCCCGGATGCAGCAACCATTAAGGCGAAAGTAACCAAACTGCTGGAGATGGTGCAGCTGGCGCATCTGGCGGACCGTTTCCCGGCGCAGCTTTCCGGCGGGCAGAAGCAGCGCGTGGCGCTGGCGCGCGCGCTGGCCGTTGAGCCGCAAATACTGCTGCTGGATGAACCCTTCGGCGCGCTGGATGCGCAGGTGCGCAAAGAGCTGCGTCGCTGGCTGCGCCAGCTGCATGAAGAGCTGAAATTCACCAGCGTCTTCGTGACCCACGATCAGGAAGAGGCGATGGAAGTCGCGGACCGCGTGGTGGTCATGAGCCAGGGCAACATCGAGCAGGTTGACGAGCCGGAACAGCTCTGGCGCGAGCCGGCGACCCGCTTCGTGCTGGAGTTTATGGGCGAGGTGAACCGACTGCAGGGCACCATCCGCGGCGGTCAGTTCCACGTGGGCGCGCACCGCTGGCCGCTGGGCTACACCTCCGCGCATCAGGGGCCGGTCGATTTGTTCCTGCGCCCGTGGGAAGTGGACGTCAGCCGCCGCACCAGCCTGGATTCCCCGCTGCCGGTGCAGGTGCTGGAAGCTAGCCCTAAAGGACACTACACCCAATTGGTGGTACAGCCGCTGGGCTGGTATACCGAGCCGCTGACCGTGGTCATGCGCGACGACGTCCCGCCGCACCGGGGTGAGCGCCTGTTTGTCGGGCTGCAGCATGCGCGCATCTATCACGGTAAGGAGCGCATTGAGACGCGCGAGGATATTGCTCTGGCGGAGTCAGCCTGATAGGTTATTGAGTATGTTTTTCGCCCGGTGGCGTGATGCTTACCGGGCTTTTTATTGAGTAAAAATCGTGAATACACTCGAACACACCATCGGCAACACCCCTCTGGTCAAGCTTCAGCGCATGGGATGTGCCAACGGCAGCGAAATCTGGGTCAAACTCGAAGGCAACAACCCGGCAGGGTCGGTGAAAGACCGTGCGGCGCTGTCGATGATTGTCCAGGCCGAGAAACGCGGTGAAATTAAGCCAGGCGATGTGCTGATTGAAGCCACCAGCGGCAACACCGGTATCGCGCTGGCAATGATTGCGGCGCTGAAAGGCTACCGCATGAAGCTGCTGATGCCGGACAACATGAGCCAGGAGCGCCGCGCCGCGATGCGTGCCTACGGGGCCGAGCTGATTCTGGTAACCAAAGAGCAGGGGATGGAAGGGGCGCGAGACTTAGCGTTAGCGATGGCCGAGCGCGGCGAAGGTAAACTGCTCGATCAGTTCAATAACCCGGACAACCCGTACGCGCACTACACCACCACCGGGCCGGAAATCTGGCAGCAAACCGGCGGGCGCATCACCCATTTTGTCTCCAGCATGGGCACCACCGGCACCATTACCGGCGTGTCGCGTTTTTTGCGCGAGCAGGAGAAACCGGTCACCATTGTTGGTCTGCAGCCGGAAGAGGGGAGCAGTATTCCGGGCATTCGCCGCTGGCCTGCGGAGTATATGCCGGGCATCTTTAATGCGCAGCTGGTGGATCGGGTGCTGGATATTCATCAGCGCGAGGCGGAGAATACCATGCGTGAACTGGCCGTGCGTGAAGGCATCTTCTGCGGGGTCAGCTCGGGGGGCGCGGTAGCGGGGGCGTTGCGCGTGGCGCAGGCAAATCCCGGTGCGGTCGTGGTGGCGATTATCTGCGATCGCGGCGATCGCTATTTGTCTACCGGCGTCTTTGGTGAAGAGAGTTATTCGCAGGGGGCGGGGATTTAAGCGTCATGGAGATGATTCTATTCCGGGATAACACCCGGGCGCAGCAAACCGACATTGTCGCGGTGCAGTCGCAGGTGGTTTACGGCAGCGTGGGGAACAGCATTGCTGTGCCGAACATTCGTACCCACAGGCTGCACGTTACCGCCGTGCCGACGGTGCTGTTTAGCAACACGCCGCACTACGACACCTTCTACGGCGGGGTGATCCCCGACGAGTGGTTCAGCGGCTACCTGAAGGCGCTGGAAGAGCGCGAGATCCTGCGCGAGCTTAAAGCGGTCACTACCGGCTATATGGGCAGCGCCAGCCAGATCGCGCTGCTGGCGCAGTGGCTGAAAGCGGTCAAAGCGCAGCATCCTGACCTTCTGGTGCTGGTCGACCCGGTTATCGGCGATATCGACAGCGGAATGTACGTGAAGCCGGATATCCCGGAAGCGTACCGGGAACACCTGCTGCCGCTGGCGCAGGGGATTACGCCAAACGTCTATGAGCTGGAAGTATTGAGCGGTAAGCAGTGCCGGACGCCGGAAAGCGCTATTGCCGCCGCGCAGGGGTTGCTTTCTGACACTCTGAAATGGGTGGCGATCACCAGCGCGCCGGTCGCCGGTGACCCGCAAAACATCCACGTGGTGCTGGTGACGCGTGAGGGCGTGACCGTCAGCGCGCATCCGCGCGTAGAAACCGATCTGAAAGGGACGGGGGATCTGTTCTGTTCAGAACTGGTGAGCGGCATTGTTGAGGGGAAAACCGTTGCCGACGCCATTCGCATGGCCGGCGATCGGGTGACTGACGTGATGCTTTATACCCAGTCGAAAGGCTACGACGAGCTTATCCTCCCTGTATAAACAAAAATGGCGCCCGAAGGCGCCATTTTTCTGTGCGGCAAGAATTACTTCTTGATGCGGATAACCGGGGTTTCGCCCACGGTGACGCTGCCAGACAGTTTGATCAGTTCTTTGATTTCGTCCATGTTGGAGATAACAACCGGCGTCAGGGTAGACTTGGCTTTTTCTTCCAGCAGTGGCAGATCGAATTCAATCACCGGGTCGCCAACTTTAACACGCTGGCCTTCTTCCGCGATACGCTTGAAGCCTTCGCCTTTCAGTTCAACGGTGTCGATACCGAAGTGAACGAACAGTTCGATACCGCTATCAGATTCGATAGAGAACGCATGGTTGGTTTCAAAAATTTTACCGATGGTGCCGTCAACTG
>OKVJ01000087.1_pt1 | contig 42242 bp, 37 predicted proteins | sample 1606921 | NCBI WGS metagenome assembly OKVJ01 (sample SAMN03281016, study PRJEB24777) | human gut metagenome | isolation source: fecal sample PR161 from 1 month old female Malay infant, caesarean...
CATGTGTTAGGCCTGCCGCCAGCGTTCAATCTGAGCCATGATCAAACTCTTCAATTTAAGTTTGATGCTCGTGAATTAAACTTCGTAATGAATTACGTATGTTCACTCAGAGACTTGGTATTCATTTATTGTCCGAAGACATTAAGAATCCATGTCACTTTGAGTGCCCACACAGATTGTCTGATAAATTGTTAAAGAGCAGTGCCGCTTCGCTTTTCGCTGCGGCGCGGGGTGTGCATATTACGCTTTCCCGCTTCAGAGTCAAGCGTTTATTTCGCTTTTCTCTGCTGACCCGGCGGCGTGTGTGCCGTTGTTCCGTGTCAGTGGAGGCGCATTATAGGGAGTTATTCTGAAGTGACAAGCACAAAATACAAAAAACTTTTCGTTCGCTCACTTTTCAAACTTAACGCTTATTTAAGTCGCGAATCGCCCGCTAAATGGGCAATTTCCCGCGCAAAACCGGCCACTTGCGACCAATCGGTATAAACCACTTCTTTACGCGTATCGGTTTCGCCACCCGTCATCTTCATTATCAGGCGGATCATGAAGCGGTCATACCAGCGGTAGCGAGGATAGCGTAGCGCACCGGCAAAGACGGCGCACAGGTCTGGCTGCCACGGCGAGCCGAGCAAAAATTTGCGCGTGTAGCTGTTGGTCTGCGGCGTACGCTTCTCAGCTTTACGGGCAACCAGATTGACCGAGTAAAACGCGCCCGGCAATGTGTTGAGTACCGCCGTATGCTTTTTCACAAAGCGATCTAACGCCGGATGGAAGTGTCCGTAACGAATGGAGGCGCCAATCACCACGCGATCGTACTCCTGCCAGGCAATCTCCTCCGCACGATTCAGGTTCACCACATCCGAGTAAATGCCCAGCTCTTTTAATTCCGACGCCAGATAAGCGGCAATCTCACGCGTTTGTCCGTCTCGCGTAGAGAAAAGAATCAGTGTTTTCATCAACGGCTCCTTATTCGCGCCAGAATGTTGGGGTAAACAGCACCAGCAGCGTAAAGACCTCAAGACGACCAAACAGCATATTGGCAATAAGGATCCATTTCGCAACCGGGTTCATGCTGGCAAAGTTATCCGCCACAACCCCCAGGCCAGGCCCGAGGTTGTTCAGTGTTGCGACGACGGACGCAAAAGCGGAGAAATCATCCACTCCCGTCGCGATGATCGCCAGCATGCTGACGATAAAGACCAGCGCATACGCCGAGAAGAACCCCCACACCGCTTCGAGGATACGTTCCGGCAGCGCGCGGTTCCCCAGCTTAATGCTGTAAACCGCATTCGGGTGGACCAGGCGCTTCAGCTCACGGTTCCCCTGTTTGAACAGCAGCAGAATACGAATCACCTTCAGGCCACCGCCCGTCGACCCGGCGCAGCCGCCGATAAACGCGGAGCACAGCAGAAGTACCGGCAGGAACAGCGGCCAGCGCGCGATGCTGTCCGTGGTAAACCCGGCGGTCGTCGCCATCGACACCACCTGGAAAAACGCCTGATTGAGCGTGGTAAGCGCCGAGTTGTAAACATCATGGAACCACAGCACCAGGGTGCAGATGACGACCAGGGTAAGCTGGACGCCAATGAACATGCGGAACTCAGGATCGCGCCAGTACACCTTCAGGCTACGTCCGCTCAGTAAAGAGAAGTGCAGGCCGTAGTTACAGCCGGAGATCAGCAGGAAAATCGCAATGATGGTGTTAATCGTTGGGCTGTCGAAGTACCCCACGCTGGCATCGTGAGTGGAGAACCCGCCAATGGCAATCGTCGCGAAGCTGTGCCCGATAGCATCGAAGGCAGGCATCCCGGCAAACCACAGCGCCAGCGCGCAGGCTACCGTCAGCAGAACATAAATCAGCCACAGGGTTTTCGCCGTCTCGGCAATACGCGGGCGCATCTTATTATCTTTCAGCGGCCCCGGCATTTCAGCCCTGTACAGCTGCATCCCCCCGACGCCCAGAATCGGCAAGATGGCCACCGCCAGGACGATGATCCCCATCCCCCCGAACCACTGCAGCATCTGGCGATAAAAGAGAATAGCGTGGGGTAACGAATCCAGCCCCACCAGCGTCGTCGCACCGGTGGTCGTTAAACCGGAAAACGATTCAAAAAAGGCATCCGTGATGCTGAGGTTAGGCTGCTCAGAGAAGATAAAGGGCAGCGAACCGACGCTTCCCAGCACCGTCCAGAACAGGACCACAATCAGAAAGCCTTCGCGAGATTTCAGTTCACCTTTCTGACGACGGTTCGGCCACCACAGCAGCGAGCCGATCGCCAGCGCGACAAAGAAGGTCTGGGTAAAAGCCCGCCCCGCGCCGTCCCGGTAGATAAGCGCCACCAGTCCAGGGAGAATCATCGTCCCCGAAAAGAGTATGACCAGCAGTCCAACGATTCGGGTTATGGCACGAAAATGCATCTCTGCCGCTTCCTTTGGTATTCAAAAAGTGAGGTGGGGATTATTCTTCAATCGGCAGCAATTGCAACGAACCGCGACTGAAATCAGCCAGTTTTGCTGAAAAAGCAGCCAGTTCTGCCTGAGGAAGCGCCACGCGTAATTGCACCATTGCCTGGTAATCACTGTGCGCAATCACGCCGTTAAATTGTTTGAGCAGTGTTTCAATGCCCGATAGCTGAGCGTAATCGCACAATAAAGTATATTCGGTGAGCGGCGTTTTGCGGGTGGTCGTCAGGATATTCAGTGCCTGCTGAACGCCGCCGCCATACGCTTTTACCAGCCCACCCGTACCTAACAGGATGCCGCCGTAGTAGCGCACCACCACGGCGGTAATTTCACCCACGCCGCTGCCCATCAGCTGGGAGAGCATGGGTTTACCGGCTGTGCCCGCCGGTTCACCGTCGTCTGAAAAACCGAGCTGTTGCGAATCGTCCGGTGTCCCTGCCACCCACGCCACGCAGTGGTGACGTGCGTCAGGGTGCTCCGCGCGAACGGATTCGACAAACGCTTTCGCCGCCTCTACGCCGTCGGTGTGCGCCAGCAGCGTAATAAAGCGGCTTTTCTTGATTTCCTCAACAAAGGTGACCGGTTCAGCCGGTATCAGCCAGCTTTCCATCAGGCCAGCTTCAGGTCTCGAGTCATATTCTCGATACCGTTCTCGTGAACCACCACGTTATCTTCGATACGAATACCGCCAAACGGTTTCAGCGCGTCGATTTTTTCCCAGTTGAAGTGCTTGCTGAACTGCCCTTCACGCCACGGCGCCAGCAGGGATTCAATAAAGTAGATCCCCGGCTCGATGGTCAATACCATGCGCGGCTCAAGGATACGGGTGCAGCGCAGGTAAGGATATTTAGACGGTGCCGCCAGGTGCGTGCCGGTATCATCCTGCATGAAGCCCGCAACGTCGTGAACCTGCAGGCCCAGCGGGTGGCCGATACCGTGCGGCATGAATGGTCCAGTCAGGTCTTTTTCGACCATCGCCTCTTCGCTCATGTCTTTCACAATCTGATGCTTACGCAGCAGTTTGGCAATGCGCTGATGGAACTGGATGTGGTAATCCACGTAGCTGGTTCCGGCCTTCATGGTGCCAATCAGCGCCAACTGTTCGTCGTTTACGTCCTTAATAAGCTGCGCAAAATCGGTATCCGCATTCGCCGCCCAGGTGCGGGTCAGATCGGCCGCATAGCCGTTGTACTCTGCGCCTGCGTCCAGCAGGAAGCTGCGCATCTCAGACGGAACCTGATGATCCAGTTTGGTGTAGTGGAGAACAGACGCATGCTCATTCAGCGCGACGATGTTGCTGTACGGTACGTCGGTGTCACGATGACCGGTTGCGGTCAGGTAGGCCAGGTTGATATCGAACTCGCTCATGCCTGACTGGAACGCTTCGTGCGCGGCACGGTGACCATTCACCGCCGTTTTTTGCGCTTCACGCATGCAGTAGAGTTCATAGTCGGTTTTATACGCGCGGTAATAGTGCAGGTAATCCAGCACGCCTTTCGGATTAAGTTTGTCAGCCGGAATATCCAGACCGAGCGCACGTTCAGGTACAGGGCCAATGTAGCCGATGTTGCCGCGCGCCGCTGGCAGCTGGCTGCCAATGCCGTCCGCTTTTGGCAGGGCGATCACCTCAATTTCTTCGGTCCAGAAAGAGGTCGGCAGCGGTTCGACGTTGTGCCAGTAATCAACCGGCAGGTAGAACCACAGTTTCGGCTTGTTCACGCCGTCCACCAGAAGCCAGCAATTCGGAACCTGTGTCACCGGCACCCAGGCTTTAAACTGCGGGTTAACCTTAAACGGATAGGCGTGGTCATCAAGAAAAGTATTCATCAGCTCGCCGGAGTGGATCAGAAGAGCATCCAGCTTGAAGCGGGCTAGTACATCGCGGGTACGTTCCTGTAGGGTAACGATATGATTTTTATAAAGCGAAGCCAGTGAGTCCATCATTCTTCCTTTCGTTTTTTTGACCTCAAGTCATCGCATCTTAGCACACCTCACTCCGGCTGCGTGATTTCCACCGACCGTGATCAACGCAGCAATTTCTTAATGAGTAATTTGCATTTTATTAACATAAATTCCACACTCCGTCTCATCTGGTATGACCAGATCCACTTGCTGGATTCAGGAGACTGACATGCTTTACAAAGGCGACACCCTGTACCTCAACTGGCTGGAAGATGGCATTGCCGAACTGGTGTTCGATGCCCCCGGCTCAGTGAATAAGCTTGATACCGCGACGGTGGCCAGTCTTGGCCAGGCGCTGGAAGTACTTGAAAAGCAATCTGAATTAAAAGGGCTGCTGCTGCGTTCTAACAAAGCGGCCTTTATTGTCGGTGCCGATATCACCGAATTCCTCTCGCTGTTCCAGGTTCCGGAAGAACAGCTGAGCCAGTGGCTGCACTTTGCCAACAGCGTCTTTAATCGTCTGGAAGATCTGCCTGTTCCAACGATCTCTGCCGTGAACGGCTACGCGCTGGGCGGCGGCTGCGAGTGCGTGCTGGCGACCGACTACCGTCTGGCGACTCCGGACCTGCGTATCGGCCTGCCGGAAACCAAGCTGGGCATCATGCCGGGCTTTGGCGGTTCCGTGCGTATGCCGCGCATGCTGGGCGCCGACAGCGCCCTGGAAATCATTGCCGCCGGTAAAGACGTGGGTGCAGAACAGGCGCAGAAAATCGGCCTGGTCGACAGCGTCGTGAAACCAGAGAAGCTGGTTGAAGGTGCACTCGCTATTCTGCGTCAGGCGATTAACGGCGACCTCGACTGGAAAGCCAAACGCCAGCCGAAGCTGGAACCGTTAAAGCTTAGCAAGATTGAAGCCACCATGAGCTTCACCATCGCCAAAGGCATGGTGATGCAGACGGCGGGTAAACACTACCCGGCGCCAATCACGGCGGTGAAAACCATTGAAGCGGCAGCCCGCTTTAGCCGCGACGAAGCCCTGAAGCTGGAAAACCAGAGCTTTGTTCCACTGGCGCACACCAATGAAGCCCGCGCGCTGGTTGGCATCTTCCTCAACGATCAGTTCGTGAAAGGCAAAGCCAAACAGCTGACCAAAAACGTTGAGACGCCAAAACACGCGGCGGTACTCGGCGCCGGTATTATGGGCGGCGGCATCGCTTACCAGTCGGCCTGGAAAGGCGTGCCGGTAGTGATGAAAGACATCAACGAGAAATCTCTGACGCTGGGCATGACCGAAGCCGCCAAGCTGCTGAATAAACAGCTTGAGCGCGGAAAAATTGACGGGCTGAAGCTCGCAGGCGTGATCTCAACCATCCAGCCTGTGCTGGAATACAGCGGTTTCGACCGTGTGGACGTGGTGGTTGAAGCGGTCGTTGAGAACCCGAAAGTCAAAAAAGCGGTGCTGGCGGAAACGGAAGACAAGGTTCGCCCGGACGCCGTCCTGGCCTCAAACACCTCTACCATCCCCATCAGCGAACTGGCGAGCGTGCTGAAGCGTCCGGAAAACTTCTGCGGAATGCACTTCTTCAACCCGGTACACCGTATGCCACTGGTCGAAGTGATCCGTGGAGAAAAAACCTCTGACGAAACCATCGCTAAAGTCGTGGCGTGGGCAAGCAAGATGGGTAAAACGCCGATCGTCGTTAATGACTGCCCAGGCTTCTTCGTCAACCGCGTGCTGTTCCCGTACTTCGCCGGCTTCAGCCAGCTGCTGCGCGACGGCGCGGACTTCCGCAAAATCGACAAAGTAATGGAAAAACAGTTCGGCTGGCCGATGGGCCCGGCGTATCTGCTGGACGTCGTCGGCATTGATACCGCCCACCACGCGCAGGCCGTCATGGCGGCGGGCTTCCCGCAGCGCATGCAGAAAGATTATCGCGATGCCATTGACGCCCTCTTTGACGCCAACCGCTTCGGACAGAAAAACGGCCTGGGCTTCTGGCGTTATAAAGAAGACAGCAAAGGCAAACCGAAGAAAGAAGAAGATGCGGCGGTGGATGGCCTGCTGGCCGACGTATGCCAGCCGAAACGCGACTTCACCGACGACGAAATTATTGCCCGCATGATGATTCCGATGATCAACGAAGTGGTCCGTTGCCTGGAAGAAGGCATTATCGCCAGCCCGGCAGAAGCGGATATGGCGTTGGTATACGGCCTGGGCTTCCCTCCGTTCCACGGCGGCGCGTTCCGCTGGCTGGATACGCTCGGCAGCGCCCGCTATCTCGATATGGCGCAGCAGTATCAGCACCTCGGCCCGCTTTATGAAGTGCCGGAAGGGCTGCGTAACAAAGCGCGCCATAACGAACCCTACTATCCAGCAGTTGAGCCAGCCCGTCCGGTTGGCGCGCTGAAAACGGCTTAAGGAGTCACAATGGAAAAGGTTGTCATTGTTGATGCGATTCGCACCCCGATGGGCCGTTCAAAAGGCGGTGCGTTCCGTAACGTGCGAGCGGAAGATCTCTCCGCGCACCTGATGCGTAGCCTGCTGGCGCGTAACCCGGCGCTGGACCCAGCAGCGCTCGACGATATCTACTGGGGCTGCGTGCAGCAAACGCTGGAGCAGGGCTTCAACATCGCCCGCAACGCGTCGCTGCTGGCGGAGATCCCGCATTCGGTTCCGGCGGTCACCGTCAACCGCCTGTGCGGTTCGTCGATGCAGGCCCTGCACGACGCGGCGCGCATGATCATGACCGGCGATGCGCAGGCCTGTCTGGTCGGCGGCGTTGAACACATGGGCCACGTGCCGATGAGCCACGGGGTCGATTTCCATCCGGGCATGAGCCGCAACGTGGCGAAAGCCGCAGGCATGATGGGCCTGACCGCCGAGATGCTCTCCCGCCTGCACGGCATCAGTCGTGAAATGCAGGATGCTTTTGCCGCGCGCTCTCACGCGCGCGCCTGGGCCGCCACGCAGTCCGGTGCCTTCAAGAATGAGATCATCCCCACCGGCGGCCACGATGCAGACGGCGTACTGAAGCAGTTCAGCTACGACGAAGTCATTCGTCCGGAAACGACGGTCGAAGCGCTTTCTTCCCTGCGTCCGGCATTTGATCCGGTCACCGGTACGGTAACGGCAGGGACGTCGTCGGCGCTGTCCGACGGTGCCGCCGCGATGCTGGTGATGAGCGAAAGCCGCGCCCGCGAATTGGGCCTGACGCCACGCGCTCGCGTGCGTTCGATGGCGGTGGTGGGCTGCGATCCTTCAATCATGGGTTACGGCCCGGTTCCGGCCTCGAAGCTGGCGCTGAAAAAAGCGGGCTTAACTGCCAGCGATATCGATCTGTTCGAGATGAACGAAGCGTTTGCCGCGCAGATCCTGCCGTGCATTAAAGATCTGGGGCTGATGGAGCAGATCGACGAGAAGATTAACCTCAACGGCGGCGCGATCGCCCTCGGTCACCCGCTGGGCTGTTCCGGGGCGCGTATCAGCACGACGCTGATTAACCTGATGGAACGCAAAGATGCCCAGTTTGGTCTGGCAACGATGTGTATCGGCCTGGGTCAGGGTATCGCGACGGTGTTTGAGAGAGTGTAAGGCTATAACGTAGGCCCAATAAGCATCGCGCCATCGGGCTTTTGCCGGGAGGCGCTGCGCTTTCCCGGCCTACGAGAGGTACCTCGCCGCCAGTCGTGTCATTGGCGAAGAGAGACAGTTTAGTTGCCGTTCTTCCCGCCTGTCAGGGGCGGGCTTTTTATTTAGATAAACGCAAACGCATCGCCAAACAGGCGATCTTCACGCGCATCGCGTTCGTTACAGAACAGGTCGCGGGCAATTTTCGCCATCTCGAAACGGCCTGCAATGTAGATATCATGTCCTGCCAGCGTGCCGTGATCCTGCAGTACCGCCGTCAGCACCGTCCCGCTACGTCCACGCCAGCCCTCTTCCGGCTGCTCGACCACTGGCTCAATGCGCAGGTTAGGATGGTTAACGCTCAGCGCTTCCAGTTCAGACAGGTCGTACAGGTGCTTCTCTTCACGGCCGCCCCAGTAGATGGTGATGTCACGGTCTGGATTACGCGCCAGCGCGGTCAACAGAATAGAGCGCACATAGGAGAAGCCCGTACCGCCCGCGATCAGAATCAGCGGACGGTCTTCGTCATCACGCAACCACGCGTCGCCGTGAGGAATGTCGACCACAATCTCACGCTCTTTCAGGATGCGGTCCATCACGGCCATCGCGTACAGGTTAAGCTCAGACGCACCAATATGCAGCTCAATAAATTCCTGCTCTGCTGGCGTAGAGGCCATAGAGAAAGGACGCTTATCACGCTCATCCATCACCACCATCAGGTACTGGCCGGCACGGAATGAGAATGCCGCTTCAGGAACCAAACGGACGCGATATACGGTGTCGGTAATAGCATCTACCGACGTCACTTTACAGCTTAAGGTTGTCATTCGCTCTCTCTGTCGGGAAGTCTATAGGGCTTAACGGTCAGCTCAGGGTTTACCGTTATTCATTATGGCCAGTTCGTCCCAGATCGCGTCAATTCGCGCGGTCACAGCAGGATCTTTTTTGATCGGGCGACCCCATTCACGGTCGGTTTCGCCAGGCCATTTATTTGTGGCATCCAGTCCCATCTTTGAGCCAAGACCGGAAACCGGCGAGGCAAAATCCAGATAATCTATCGGCGTATTTTCGACTAACACCGTATCACGCGCAGGATCCATTCGCGTGGTTATCGCCCAGATAACATCGTTCCAGTCACGGGCGTTAACGTCATCATCGCAGACAATAACAAATTTGGTATACATAAACTGGCGCAGGAAAGACCATACGCCCATCATCACGCGTTTAGCATGTCCGGGATACTGCTTCTTCATCGTGACCACCGCCATGCGATACGAGCATCCTTCAGGCGGCAGATAAAAATCAACGATTTCCGGGAACTGCTTTTGCAGGATCGGCACAAATACTTCGTTCAGCGCCACGCCGAGCACCGCCGGTTCATCCGGTGGGCGGCCAGTATAGGTGGAGTGATAAATCGCATCTTCACGCTGAGTAACATGCGTGACGGTAAACACCGGGAAGTTATCCACTTCGTTGTAATAGCCGGTGTGGTCGCCGTATGGGCCTTCTGGCGCCATTTCACCCTGCTCAATGTAACCTTCCAGCACAATTTCGGCGCTGGCCGGCACTTCGAGATCGTTGGAGATACACTTCACGACCTCGGTTTTAGTCCCGCGCAGCAGACCAGCAAACGCATATTCAGAGAGCGTATCCGGTACGGGCGTGACCGCCCCCAGAATGGTGGCCGGATCGGCACCTAACGCGACAGACACCGGGAACCGTTCACCCGGATGTGCAGCACACCACTCCTGGAAATCCAGCGCGCCGCCGCGGTGCGACAGCCAGCGCATGATGAGCTTATTCTTGCCAATCAGCTGCTGGCGATAAATACCGAGGTTTTGCCGCTCTTTATGCGGTCCGCGCGTCACGGTGAGGCCCCAGGTGATCAGCGGCGCAGCATCTTCAGGCCAGCACTGCATGATAGGGATTTTGGTGAGATCCACCGCATCGCCTTCCAGCACTTTCTGCTGACACGGCGCGCCGCGCAGGCGTTTGGTGGGCATGTTCAGCACCTGCTTAAACTGCGGCAGCTTATCGAACAGATCGCGGAAACCTTTCGGTGGCTCAGGCTCTTTCAGAAATGCCAGCAGTTTCCCCACTTCACGCAGCGCGGTAACGTCTTCCTGCCCCATTCCCAGCGCGACACGACGCGGGGTGCCAAACAGGTTGCACAGCACCGGCATTGAGTAACCTTTTGGATTTTCAAACAGTAATGCAGGGCCACCGGCACGCAGGGTGCGGTCAGCAATTTCTGTCATTTCCAGATAAGGATCAACAGGAAGTGTAATGCGTTTCAGTTCACCCTGCTTTTCCAGCAGCGTCAGGAAGTCGCGGAGATCGTGGTATTTCATGCAGTTAGTCATGGCCTCTCTGTAAGCGCTTCATTATACGGCGTAAGCCTGCTTGATGCTGTAATTTTGTTAAATTAGCGTGAACTTATCCGCTGTGTTCGAATTTCCCCCATTATAATCAACTTAGCGATCCCTCCAGGGTTTTGATATGCTTGCGCCCCGAACTAAGGGAAAGAGTGATTATGCAGGCCTGGTATTTACTGTATTGCAAACGCGGGCAACTTCAGCGCGCGCAGGAACATCTTGAACGTCAGTCTGTAAATTGTCTGACACCCGTGATCACGCTTGAAAAAATGCAGCGCGGGAAGCGCACAACCGTTAGTGAGCCTTTATTCCCGAACTATCTGTTCGTGGAGTTCGACCCTGAGGTGATCCACACCACTACCATCAGCGCAACGCGCGGCGTCAGCCACTTCGTTCGTTTTGGTGCCCACCCGGCAACCGTTCCGTCGACCGTCATTCATCAGCTGTCTGTTTATCAACAGCCTGAAGGGATCACCGACCCGGAAACCCCTTACGCGGGCGATAGCGTCGTCATTACCGAAGGCGCATTCGAAGGCCTGCAGGCGATTTTCGCCGAGCCGGACGGTGAAGCGCGCTCCATGCTGTTGCTCAATCTGCTGAACAAGCAGGTGCTGCAGAGCGTGAAAAACACCGACTTCCGCAAAGTTTAAACGTTTATCCCGAACAGGCGACGCACGTTGTCATCCGTCTGCGCGGAAAGCCAGTGCGGATCCTCTCCGCGCCAGTGCGCTACGCGCTCAACAATGTGCCCCAGCAAGGCGGGCTCGTTTCGCCGCGATGCCGGTTTGGGCTTCATATCTCGCGGCAGCAGGTATGGCGCATCGGTTTCAAGAAGCAAACGGTCTGCCGGGATTATCGGCAGCAGCTCGCGAAGCTCAAGCCCGCGGCGCTCATCACACACCCAACCGGTGATCCCCAGATACAAACCGCGGTTCAGGCAATCCAGCGCTTCCTGGCGAGACCCGGTGAAGCAGTGGAGCACTGCGCCGGGCAGTTTATCCAGCCACGGGTCCAGCAGTGCGAGAAAACGTTCATGCGCGTCGCGACAGTGCATAAAGACGGGCATTTCAAGCTCTGCCGCCAGCGCAAGCTGGGCAGTGAACGCCTTTTCCTGTTCTTCAGGCGTGGAGAAGTTGCGGTTAAAATCGAGCCCGCACTCGCCAATAGACACCACCTCTGCCGTTTTTGCCAGCGTGCGCAGGGTTTCTGCGCTCTCCGCCGTCCACTGGCTGCTGTCATGAGGGTGGACGCCTGCGGTTGACCAGCAGTGTTGATAGCGTTGCGCCAACAGCAGCGCCTGCTCGCTCTCATGCAGGTTGGTCCCGGTCAGGAGCAGCCCTTTTACGCCAGCCTCAAAAGCCCGCGCAACCACCTCGTCACGATCTTTCGCAAACTGCGAGCTGGTCAGGTTGAGTCCGATATCAAACATGCGATTCCCCATAGAACAACCGCCCTGACGGGCGGCTGGTTTTACTCTTCAGTGGTCTTTTCGGACGCATCGTCTTCATCGTCCGACCGGCGTCCTTTTCCCACGTAGAAACGCGAGAAGAATACGCCAACCTCAAACAGGCAGTACATCGGTATTGCCAGCAGCGTTTGTGAGAAGACGTCCGGCGGCGTCAGCAGCATGCCGACTACGAAGGCGCCCACCAGAATATAGGGACGCTTCTTACGCAGGTCATCAGGGGTGGTTACCCCAACCCAGCAGAGCAGCACAATGGCCACCGGCACTTCAAACGCCACACCGAACGCCATAAACAGCGCCATCACAAAGCTGAGGTAGCTGGCGATATCCGTCGATACCTGAACCCCTTCCGGCGCGGTATGCGTCAGGAAGCCAAAGGCCAGCGGGAAGACAACGAAGTAGGCAAACGCCATGCCGATATAGAACAGCAGCGAACTGGAGACCAGCAGCGGGATCACCAGTTTACGTTCGTGCCTGTACAGTGCTGGCGCCACAAATGCCCATACCTGATAAAGGATGACGGGTGCAGACGCAATCAACGACACCCAGAAGGTAAGCTTAATCGGGGTGAAAAACGGTGATGCAACGTCTGTTGCAATCATCGTTGCCCCCAGCGGCATCTGCTTGATCAGTGGCGCAGAAACCACCTGATAAATATCGTTGGCGAAATAGACCAGGCACAGGAATATGAGGAATACCGCAATAATGCAGTTTAACAGGCGCTTACGCAGCTCAATCAGGTGCGTAATAAGCGGTTGAGTATCATCTACTGCCATAGTTACGCTTTATCACTCGACGAGGGGGATGATTCGGAAACAGGCGCGGCGGGTTTCGCTTCAGCCGCTTTTACCACCGGCTCTTCCGGCTGCGCCTGTTTTTTCAGTTCAGTTTCCTGCGGCGTTTGTTCAGGCGCTGCGGCCTGGTGCTCCGCACTCGCTGGCGTCACGCCCTCACGCTGCGCTTCGCTGTCCTTCACCACCGGGTTATGAATAGTGTTCGCTTCATCGCTCGCTTTTTCAGGATCGTTAACGCTGTAAGAGCGCTTCATGGATTCCGCCGCTTCGCGCAGCTCATCCATTGAGGCTTTCAGTTCCGGCGTCAGGTTATCCATGCTCGCCTTTTCAACCTTTTTCAGGCTTTCCTGAAATTCCTGCAGCTTAAGTTCCTGCGCCAGCTCGTTCTGAACGGTCGAAGCCAGCGATCTTAGCGCTCGAACCCAGCCCACGACGGTTTTCACCGCTACCGGCAGACGTTGCGGCCCCAGCACGATCAGACCAATCACAAAGACCAGCAGCAGCTCACTAAAACCAATGTCGAACACGACTTACACCTGCTCTTTATCGTGGCGTTTAGCGTCTTCCTTTTTGGCATCTTCTTGCTTATCGGAGATGGATTTAGCAGTAAAGTCAGCGTCCTGGCTGGTTTTATCCTGCTTGCTCTCATCATCGCTCATTGCTTTCTTGAAGCCTTTGATAGACGCGCCCAGATCGGAACCAATAGAACCGAGCTTTTTGGTGCCAAACAGCAGCACAACGATGACGGCAATAATGACTAATTGCCAGATACTGATACCACCCATACATATTCCTCAGGGATAGATGATTAATTGGTCAGGTCGCATTATACGTATGCGACCTGTCGATGGCGATGCAAACTCAGCGCGTTTTTCTCCATCCTGCAAGCCAGACAACAACCCCGCCAGCCATCAGCCAGGCGGGCATCATCTGCCAGTCAGGACGGTTGATCAGCAGCAATGTACCGCTCAGCAGCAGCGTTGCGCCAATGCCAAAGAGGTAGCGTGACTGTCCCTGGCGCACACGGCTGGACTGAAGCTCGCGGGCGATTTTATCCATGCTGTGCTGAAGATTCTTGCTCTGACGCAAACTGTCGTAAACCAGTTCAGGAATTTCAGGCATTTTTTCGATCCAGAACGGTCCTTTCTCTTTCAGCGAACGCACCAGCGCTGGAAGGCCAACCTGATCCTTAATCCAGGATTCCAGGAAAGGTTTAGCCGTCTTCCACAAGTCTAACTGAGGATAGAGTTGTCGACCTACACCCTCAACGTAAAGTAATGTTTTCTGAAGTAAAACTAACTGTGGCTGAACTTCCATATTAAAGCGGCGGGCCGTATTGAACAGGTTTAACAGCACGTGTCCAAAAGAGATCTCTGCCAGCGGTTTTTCAAAAATCGGTTCGCAAACGGTACGGATAGCAAACTCGAACTCTTCGACGTTGGTGTCTGGCGGAACCCAGCCGGAATCCACATGCAGCTCGGCCACCTTACGGTAGTCGCGGTTGAAGAAGGCGATGAAGTTCTCAGCCAGATAACGTTTATCTTCTTTATTCAGCGAGCCCACAATTCCGCAGTCGATACCGATGTATTTCGGATCCTCAGGATGCTCATAGCTCACGAAGATATTGCCCGGATGCATGTCCGCATGGAAAAAACTGTCGCGGAATACCTGGGTAAAGAAGACCTGCACGCCACGTTCGGCCAGCAGCTTCATGTTCGTTCCCTGCTTCTCCAGGGCCACCACATCCGAAACCGGAATACCGTAGATGCGCTCCATGACCATCATGTTCTGGCTGCAATAGTCAGAATAGACTTCAGGCACGTAGAGCATCGGGCTGTTTTCAAAATTGCGGCGCAGCTGAATGGCGTTTGCCGATTCACGCAGCAGATTAAGCTCATCAATCAGCGTTTTTTCATATTCCCGCACCACTTCCATCGGGCGCAGTCGACGGCCGTCCGGCAGCAGACGCGGAACCCAGCGCGCCAGACGATAAATTAGCTTCATGTCGGCTTTGATAATCGGCAGGATATCCGGGCGGATCACCTTGATCACCACCTCTTTGCCGTTCTCTTTCAGACGCGCAGTGTGCACCTGAGCGATAGAAGCCGACGCCAGCGGTTCTATTTCGAAATCGTCAAACCAGGTTTCAACGGGAAGGTTACCCATCGCCTCCTCGATCTGTTTCTTCGCTCTCACCCCGTCAAACGGGGCGACACGGTCCTGCAGCATCGCCAGTTCATCGGCAATGTGCGGCGGGAAGAGATCGCGGCGAGTTGAGAGCATCTGTCCGAACTTAATCCATACCGGGCCGAGCTCCTGCAGCGCCAGACGCAGGCGTTCACCCAGCGGCTGACCTTTATGGCGATTTGGCATCCAGAACAGCGTCCGCCGCCAGATCCTGAGCGGCAGCGTGATACGCATTTTGGGGATGAGCTCGTCGAGCCCGTAACTCAAAAAGGTGTGGATGATAAAATAGAGGCGCCGAATTTCACCAGGCGTCATTTGCCCTCCAGTTTTTCCAGCCGTTTGCTTAGGGCATCAACCGCACGTTCAACCGCGGCCGTCTCTTCTGCGAACCACGCAACTTCCAGCGGCCCGGGCGCCATGCGCCACTCTTCGGTCAGCACTTCTGCGGCATAACGCTGTTGGCGTTGCAGATTTTTGCGCAGGAACGCCGTGCCGCCATGAATAACTTTCCCGATCCCTTCAGCGGCGATGTCGCCAATAAAAGGCGCCAGCAGCTCTGCCGGGTCAAACTCAGCCAGATCGCTGAGCGCAACGAAGTTCTGCACGACCTGGATGTCGCCTTCCACTTCCAGCTCACCGCTGCGGATAAGCGCCGTTAATTGCTGGCGATCGCGCAGTTTTGGCAGCACGCTCATATGGGTAATGACCGAGCAATCAGCTTCACCTTCCCACTCACCCAGAACGTCAAGCTGACGTTCGCTGAAAACCAGCACGAGCGGCGTCGAGAACTCTTTTAACACAATGCGCAGTACCTTCCCGTTTAGCCGCTGACGTGCGGCTTTCAGCGCCGGAGCGCGATACAGGAAGGCATTCAGCACATTCTCGATGCCTGCGGTGACTAAGGGTTTAAAGGGCACGGGACACCTCCACTCAGAATTTGTAACCGCGATGCAGCGCGACGACACCCGCCGTCATGTTGAAGTACTCAACGTTCTCAAATTCCGCATCCTGCATCATGGCTTTTAAGGTGTCCTGATCCGGATGCATGCGAATTGATTCCGCCAGATAGCGATAGCTTTCCGCGTCGTTTGCCACCAGTTCGCCAATACGCGGCAGCACGTGGAAGGAATATGCGTCGTAGGCTTTGCTCAGCGGGTCGATAATCGGTTTAGAGAACTCGAGCACCAGCAGGCGTCCACCCGGCTTCAGCACGCGGTACATGGAGCGCAGCGCTTTTTCTTTATCGGTGACGTTACGCAGACCGAAGGAAATCGTGATGCAGTCAAAAGTATTGTCCGGGAACGGCAGCGCTTCGGCGTTGGCCTGCACGTATTCCACATTACCCACCACGCCGATGTTACGCAGCTTTTCGCGTCCCATTTTAAGCATGGAGTCATTAATATCAGCCAGTACAACGCGACCGGTTTCGCCCACCAGACGGGAGAATTTCGCCGTCAGATCGCCCGTACCGCCAGCCAGATCGAGAACCGTTTGTCCACGACGCACACCGCTGCAGTCGATGGTGAAGCGCTTCCACAAGCGATGAATGCCGAACGACATCAAGTCATTCATCACATCGTACTTCGCCGCCACGGAATGAAATACGTGGGCCACCATGTCAGCTTTCTGCGCTTTGGCTACAGTCTGAAAGCCAAAGTGCGTCGTGTCTTGTGAATCGTCAACCATTTCAGAGCCTGCTAATCAGTCAAATGTTCGTGAAGTGTAACAGATTGGGCGCAATTGCCCTACGATTCAACCACCGCGAAAGAAACGCGCAGGCTGCTCGTCTGGCGATAAATCCGCCGCTAAATCGTTGTCCTGGTTGGGGGTATTTTGTTCATCCCCGCCCTCACGCAGCCGGAACTCTTCGTCCTGGGCTGTCGCCTGTTCGACCAATTCCGGATTAATCTCGCGTTTAACCTCCACTCCCAGGCTGCGGAATGCTTCAGCCTGCGCAAGCAGGTTGCCACGCCCGGAGGAGAGCTTTTTCATCGCCTGGCGGTAGTTATCCTGCGCACGATCCAGGCTTTGCCCGACGGAGGACATGTCGTCCACGAAGAGGCGCATTTTGTCGTACAGCTTGCTGGCGCGGTCGGCAATCTGCTGCGCGTTACGGCTCTGGTGCTCATAGCGCCACAGGTTAGCAATGGTGCGTAAGGCCACCAGCAGCGTGGTGGGGCTGACCAGCATAATGTTATTTTTCAGCGCTTCGGTGATCAGTTCGGGCTGTCTGTCGAGCGCCAGCAAAAACGCGGGTTCGACCGGGATAAACATCAGCACGTAGTCCAGCGAGCGCAGCCCCGGCAGCTGCTGATAATCCTTTCTACCCAGCAGGCGAATATGGTTACGCACGGAGGCAATGTGCTCCTGCAGCGCCGATTCGCGCGTATAGTCATCTTCAGCGTTGAAGTAGCGCTCATAGGCCACCAGCGTCATTTTGGCGTCAATGACCACATCTTTGCCCTGCGGCAGACGCACAATCACATCCGGCTGCATTCGCGAGCGGGCATCGTTTTCGATACTCACCTGCGTTTCGTATTCATACCCTTCCCGCAGGCCAGAGGCCTCCAGCACGCGGGTGAGCACCACTTCCCCCCAGTTACCCTGGGTTTTGTTATCGCCTTTCAGCGCCCGCGTCAGGTTGACCGCCTCCTGCGCCATCTGGGCATTCAGCTGTTGAAGATTGCGGATCTCATGCGCCAGCGTGTGGCGTTCGCGGGCTTCCTGACCAAAGCTGTCCTGTACCTGACGGCGAAAGCCGTCCAGCTGTTCGCGCAGTGGCGTCAGCAGGCTGTTCAGGCTCTGGCGATTTTGCTCATCAACGCGGCGGTTGCTGTGCTCGAAAATGCGGTTGGCGAGGTTCTCGAACTGCTCGCTGAGGCGCTGCTCGCTGTTGAGCATCTGGCGGATTTTGTCTTCGGCATGCAGCTGGGTGGATTCAAGGCGGGTTGTCACTTCGCGGAGATCGGCCTCCAGCGAGGTGTTGATATCACGCAGGTTACGCAGTTCGTTATTGAGCAGTTCACACTCGTCGCGCCAGTGTTCACTTAGGGCAAGCTGCTGCTTTGCCGCGCTTAAATCGGCGACGATCTCTTCGCGTTCAGCCAGCTGATCGGCCTTCTGCTGCGCGTGCTGGTAGCTGGACATCAGCCAGCCTATCGCCACGCCAGCCAGCGCAATTACCGCATAAATCAGGAATGAGATATCCACAATGCCCCCTGCATCAACGTATTACCCGCACAAAATAAGATTGTGCTGTATAAACGTCCAGTTTGAAAGGGTTTTCCTGCGAGGCGCTACGCAAAAAATAAAGGCCGAACGCGTCGGCCTTTTATCTCAGAGAGGAGGACTAGATCAGGCGGCGAGCCGCTTCAACCACGATTTTTACCGCGTGACTTTCTGTCTGCTTCATGGTTTCGGCGTTCGGGATCTCCTGCTGGGTGCGGTTGACGATAACGCCCGCCACCATACCGGCACGCAGACCCTGGCTTGCGCACATGGTCAGCAGCGTTGCGGATTCCATCTCGTAGTTCATCACGCCCATAGACTGCCACTCTTCCATTGAGCCTTTGAAGCGGCTCACCACGCGGCCTGAGAAGGTGTCGTAACGCTCCTGGCCCGGATAGAAGGTATCAGAAGAGGCAGTTACGCCCACGTGAGTGGTTGCGCCCACGGATTTCGCCGCTTCAACCAGCGCGGTGGTGCACTCGAAGTCAGCCACTGCCGGGAATTCCATCGGTGCAAAGTGCAGGCTTGCGCCGTCCAGACGCACGGATGCGGTCGTCACCAGCACGTCGCCCACGTTAATGTGCGGCTGAATCGCGCCGGTGGTGCCGATACGCAGGAAAGTACGAATGCCCAGCTGCGCCAGCTCTTCCACGGCAATAGAGGTAGACGGGCCACCGATACCGGTAGAGCACACAATCACCGCTTTGCCATCCAGCTCTGCGCGCCAGGTGGTGAATTCACGATGGGCAGCCAGCTTGACCGGCTTATCCATCAGCGCGGCGATCTTTTCCACACGCTCTGGGTCGCCAGGGACGATAGCGAGCGTAGCCCCTTGTAAATCGTTTTTAGTGAGGCCGAGATGAAAAACATCAGACTTAGACATAGGTGACTCCTCTGTGGGTCGGTTAGTCAGAAGAAGTAAAACGGTACTTTACAGAAGCGGTAAGCATAATTTCGTGACGTATCTCACCATGAATGAAAATGATTGCACTGAATTTCCATCAAAAAGTGATTCACATCACATTAACAAGTTATATCGTCGGGTGCTGCACAAAAGATAGACCGTTTAAGGCACTGTGAGTTGTTAACCTGGTGTCTATATTTACCTTTGCGCTAACTCATTGGTACGGAGAATGCCATGACTGAAAAAACCGGATTTGCACCTGCTGCGGCTCCGCATGCTTCAACCATCGTCTCAACCTCAGAAGAGGCCATTACGGCGGGCGAGACCTCCATCCCCTCTCAGGGGGAAAATATGCCTGCATATCACGCGCGGCCAAAGTCAGCAGACGGCCCGCTGCCCATCGTGATTGTGGTTCAGGAGATTTTCGGCGTTCACGAACATATTCGCGACCTCTGCCGCCGCCTGGCGCTGGAGGGTTATCTGGCCGTTGCGCCAGAGCTCTACTTCCGTCAGGGCGATCCGAATGACTACAGTGATATCCCGACGCTGTTCAGCAACCTGGTCAGCAAAGTGCCGGACGCGCAGGTGCTGGCAGACCTCGACCATGTCGCCAGCTGGGCGGCGCGCAACGGCGGCGACCCGCACCGCTTAATGGTCACCGGTTTCTGCTGGGGTGGACGCATTAGCTGGCTGTATGCCGCGCATAACCCGCAGCTGAAAGCCGCCGTTGCCTGGTACGGCAAACTGGTGGGCGAAAAGACGCTGAACTCACCGAAGCATCCGGTTGATATCGCTACCGATCTCAATGCCCCGGTGTTAGGGCTATATGGTGGCCAGGATACCGGCATTCCGCTTGATACCGTCGAGACGATGCGCCACGCGCTGCGGGCGGCGAACGCGAAGGCCGAAATCGTGGTGTATCCCGATGCCGGACACGCGTTTAATGCCGATTATCGTCCGAGCTATCACGCGGAATCCGCGAAAGATGGCTGGCAGAGAATGCTGGCATGGTTTAGCCAGTACGGTGGGAAGAAAGCATAAAAAAAGCCCGGTGGCGACTGCGCCTTACCGGGCCTGCGTGTCATCAAGCCTGACGCAAATTCTGCGCCGCCTTCACCATGTTGGCGAGCGCCGCACGCGTCTCCGGCCAGCCGCGGGTTTTCAGGCCGCAGTCCGGGTTTACCCACAGGCGTTCTGCCGGGATACGCTGGGCAGCTTTCCTCAGCAGCGCTTCAATCCACTCCACGCTCGGCACGTTCGGGGAGTGAATGTCATATACGCCCGGCCCAATTTCGTTCGGGTAGTCGAACTCTTCAAACGACTCCAGCAGCTCCATGTCTGAACGCGAGGTCTCGATGGTGATCACGTCTGCATCCAGCGCGGCAATCGAATCCATGATGTCATTAAATTCGCAGTAACACATATGGGTGTGGATCTGGGTGTCGTCCTTCGCCACTGCGGCGTTGATGCGGAACGCTTCCACGCCCCACTGCAGGTAAGCATCCCAGTCGCTGCGGCGCAGCGGCAAACCTTCGCGCAGCGCCGGTTCGTCAATCTGGATGATGCCAATCCCCGCCGCCTCCAGATCCGCCACTTCATCACGCAGCGCCAGCGCGATCTGTTTGGCGATGGTTTCACGGGTCACGTCTTCGCGCGGGAACGACCAGCAGAGAATGGTCACCGGGCCGGTCAGCATGCCTTTTACCGGCTTGTCGGTCAGGGACTGGGCGTACTTCGCCCACTCCACCGTGATCGGTTCCGGGCGGCTGACGTCCCCAATGACCACCGGCGGCTTCACGCAGCGGGAGCCGTAGCTCTGCACCCAGCCATTCTGGGTAAAGACGAAGCCGTCCAGGTGCTCACCGAAATATTCCACCATGTCGTTACGCTCGGCTTCGCCGTGCACCAGCACGTCCAGCCCGAGGCGTTCCTGCTCGATAATCGCCTGCTTGATGTGTTCCGCAATGCCGGTGCGGTAATGATTCGCGTCCAGATTGCCCTTTTTGAAGTCCAGACGCAGGCCGCGGATCTCGGTAGTTTGCGGGAATGAACCGATGGTCGTGGTCGGCCACGCGGGAAGATTGAAGCGGGCGCGCTGGGCTTCGGCACGTACCTCGTACGGGCTCTGACGCTGGCTGTCCCGGGCGGTGATGGCCGCCAGACGTTTTTCCACCGCCGGGTTGTGCACGCGAGCCGAGTGACGACGCGCCTGAATCGGTGCGCTCCAGTCGGTAATCGCCGCCGTATCGCCGCTGTTGAGCGCGTCGCGCAGCAGTGCCAGCTCTTCACATTTTTGCAGGGCGAAGGCAAACCAGCTCTTCACTTCAGGGTCGAGACGGGTCTCCACGCTCAGATCGATCGGACTGTGCAGCAGCGAGCAGGATGAAGCCACCCACAGCTCGCGTTTACCGACGATGTCTTTAATTTGGGCGTATTTCTCGCTCAGATCGGCGCGCCAGACGTTACGGCCGTTGACCAGACCGGCGGAGAGCAACCACTCCTCAGGCAGGCGCTCGTGCAGCTCTGCGACATCGTCCTTACCGTGAACCAGGTCAACGTGCAGGCCCTGAACCGGCAGCGCGGTGATAGTGTCGAGGTTTGGCGTCACGCCCTCGAAATAGGTGGTCAGCAGCAGCTTCACCTGGCCGGTGAGCGCGTCATACGCCGGTTTGAAGGCATCGAGCCACTCCTGCGGCAGCTCCAGCACCAGCGCGGGTTCGTCGATTTGCACCCACTGAATGCCGCGCTTGCCCAGCTCAATCAGCACCTGCTTATATACCGGCAGAATATCGTTCAGCAGGCTGAGGCGGTCAAATTGTTCGCCCTTCACTTTACCCAGCCACAGGTAGGTTACCGGCCCCAGCAATACGGGCTTCACCTGGTGGCCCAGCGCCAGCGCTTCATCCACTTCGTCCAGAAGCTGCGTCCAGGTCAGCGTAAACTGCTGACCTTTGACGAACTCCGGCACCATATAGTGATAGTTGGTGTTAAACCACTTGGTCATTTCCGCCGCTGCCGCTGGCTCACCCGTTGGCGCGCGGCCACGGCCGATGCGGAACAGGGTGTCGATATCCACCGATCCATCTTTGTTCTGATGACGAGCCGGCACGTTGCCCAGCAGCAGGCTGGTCGTCAGAACATGGTCGTACCAGGCGAAATCGCCCACCGGCAGCAGGTCAATACCCGCTTGTTTTTGCTGATCCCAGTGACGGGCGCGCAGCTCCCGCCCCACCGCCAGGAGTTCTTCACGGGTGGCGTTGCCCGCCCAGTAGCTTTCTTGCGCTTTTTTCAGCTCGCGACGCAGGCCAACGCGAGGAAAACCGAGAGTGTGAGTGCGGATTGTCATGGTATGCCCCTTGTGAAATTTGTTATTTAGACGTCCAGATGTTTACACATCTATAATTGGCAGGTACTGTATATTCCTCAAGCGCAAAATGTTCATGGCGGAGTGAAGGACTTTCATGATCGAGATTAAACACCTGAAAACGCTACAAGCGTTGCGGAACTGCGGTTCGCTCGCGGCGGCGGCGGCCACGCTGCACCAGACCCAGTCCGCCCTTTCTCACCAGTTCAGCGATCTGGAACAACGCCTCGGATTTCGTCTTTTTGTGCGTAAGAGCCAGCCTTTGCGCTTTACGCCGCAGGGTGAAATTCTTCTTCAACTGGCGAATCAGGTACTGCCGCAGATCGCCAGCGCGCTGCAGGCGTGTAACGAGCCGCAGCAGACCAAACTGCGGATCGCCATTGAGTGCCACAGCTGTATTCAGTGGCTGACCCCCGCGCTTGAGAACTTCCGCCAGAAGTGGCCGCAGGTGGAGATGGACTTTAAATCCGGCGTGACGTTCGACCCGCAGCCCTCGCTCCAGCAGGGCGAGCTGGATCTGGTGATGACGTCCGACATCCTGCCGCGCAGCGGCCTGCACTATTCGCCGATGTTTGATTTTGAGGTGCGTCTGGTGCTGGCGCCGGACCATCCGCTGGCAGCCAAAACGCGCATCACGCCGGAAGATCTGGCGACAGAAACGCTGCTGATTTACCCGGTTCAGCGCAGCCGCCTGGATATCTGGCGTCACTTCCTGCAGCCGGCAGGCATCAGCCCGCAGCTGAAAAGTGTGGATAACACCCTGCTGCTGATCCAGATGGTGGCGGCCAGCATGGGTATCGCGGCGCTGCCGCACTGGGTGGTGGAGAGCTTTGAACGCCAGGGTCTGGTAGTCACCAAAACCCTGGGAGAAGGACTGTGGAGCCGGCTGTACGCCGCCGTGCGCGATGGCGAGCAGCGTCAGCCGGTTACGGAGGCGTTTATTCGCTCAGCGCGGAACCACGCGTGCGACCATCTTCCGTTTGTGCGGAGCGCGGAGCGACCCAGCGGCGATGGACCCACAGTGAAGCCAGGATCACCGCCCCCCCAATAAGGAAGCTCGGCCAGTGCGGCTGTTCCTGCCAGATGGCAAGGTTCACCAGCAGCCCCGCCGGGACGTGCACGTTGTTCATGATCCCCAGCGTACCGGCGTCTACCTGCGTAGCGCCGTAGTTCCACATAAAGTACCCCAGCCCCGACGCCACCACGCCCAGCCAGACCAGAACGCTCCACTGCACGGTGGTGGTCGGCAGCTTTTGCGGGTTGCCGAGCATAAACCACGCCGCCACCGCGACGATCGCCGCGCCCATATAGAACCACGCAAACGCGTTGTGCTGCGGCATCGGGCGGGTTTCCATCAGGCGCTTATAGCCCACCATACCAATGGCAAAGCTGATGTTGGCAAGCTGGACGAACATCAGCCCTGTCCAGAAGTGATCGCTCACTTTGTCGTAGCGAATGATCGCCGCGCCAATAACCGCCAGCGCGGCGCTTAGCAGATATCCCCAGCGCAGGCGGCGCCTGCTGAGCAGATCGTAAATCAGCGTGATATAGAGCGGCGTCAGCACGGTAAAGAGCAGGAATTCGGAGACGGACAGGTAGACGTAAGCCCGGAAGCTGAACAGATACATGATGCCAAGCTGCATCGCCCCCACCAGCATGTACAGCAGAATGGTTTTCAGCGATTGCCCGCGCGTGCGCAGGAACGGCAGGAACACCAGCGCCGCCAGCCCGACGCGCATCAGCACCGAGAAGTAACTGTCGACCGAACCGGCAAGGTATTCGCCAATCAGGCTAAAGGAGAAGGCCCACAGGATAGTGGTGATAATGAGTAGCGCCACAATGCTTGTCTCTCAGAAAGAAGGACAGGCATTGTAGCGAACTCTTTAGTTGACAACTGAACAATAAACAACCGAATGAAGATTATTCAAGGAACAGTTTGCGCAGGTATTTCGGTACCGCGTTGTCTGCGTTGGTGCCGATGACCTCCAGCTCCGGATGCAGATCCTTCAGGCGCTGGTGCGCGTTTTCCATGATGCAGCCTTTGCCCGCCATAGAGAGCATCTCGGCATCGTTCATGCCGTCGCCAAAGGCGATACAGTCTTTAAGCGCGAAGCCCAGACGCTTCGCAACCGCTTCGAGCGCGTGACCTTTAGAAACGCCGCCCGCCATCACTTCCAGACAGGTCAGGGTGGAGAAGCTCACGTTGACGCGATCGCCCCAGCGGGCGTTGATCGCCTGCTCAAGCGGCAGCAGCTCTTCGTGGCTGTCGCAGGTGAAGAACACCTTGCTGATCCCCTCTGGATCCAGCAGGCCCGGCTCATACAGGGAGTAGTTGAATACCGCTTCCTTGAAGAAACGCATTTCATCCGGGCGGTGGCGGTTCATGAACCATTCGTCGTCACGGTATACGTTGGTGACGATAGCAGGATTGTTATGCACCACGCCGAAGAGATCGGCGGCAATATCGCGATCCAGGTTATGGGTGAAGATCAGGTTGCCGTCGGTATCATGCACGCGCGCACCGTTGGAGGTGATCATGTACGACTTGATCTCCAGATTATCGCGGATCTGCCCCACATCCACGTGGTGGCGGCCGGTAGCGAACACAAAGTTCACGCCACGGGCGGTCAGAAGCTTTAAGGTCTCTTTCGCATAAGGCGACAGGGTGTGGTCGGGGGAAAGCAGCGTGCCATCTAAATCAGATGCAACAACCTGGTACATAGGAAAATTTAACCTCAATAGAAAATCAGTTATGCCGGTCGAAAAACTCGACGATGGCGTTAAGCGCGACTGAGCGCATAGCGTCCTTTTCAAAAAGGATCTCATGGTACGCGCCGTTGATGACCAGCGGTTTACCCCCTTCACAAGGGTGACCGGCGGCAGCGCGCAGTTCACAATAGCGGTCATGCATGCGGTTATCCACCACACGCTCTTCTTCCGCCTGAATCAGAAGCGTCGGCGTGTCATCATCGCCTACGCCTGCCAGCACCTGCTCACCGGCCAGTATACCCTCACGCACCCAGTGCCAGGTCGGGCCGCCGACGCGCAAGCGCGGTTCATCGGCATAAAAGCGCAGGTTGCGGCGATAGCGCTGCCGACTGTGGGTTAAGACGTTGATGGCGAACGGCAATGCGCGCCAGCGTCCGGTTCCGATGGCATAGCCTTCACGAATGCGCTGATGGCCCTCAGCCCAGTCGAGAAGATGGCGCACCATCCAGTCGGGAAAACGAATGACAATACCGTACATCGGCGCGGTGAGCGCAATGGCGTCGCACTGGTGCTCATACCGCTGCAAAAACAGCGTCGAAATGGCGCCGCCCATGGAGTGCGCAAGGATGTACCGCTTGCGCCAGGGGCCGGGCTGAACTTCCTGCTGCCAGAACGCGGCAAAATCGTCGACATAATCGCTGAAGTGATCCACATGCCCGCGGTGCGTATCCGGCAGCATGCGCCCGGACAGGCCCTGTCCACGGTGGTCGATGATCAGCACGTCAAACCCCATGTTGACCAGATCGTAGGCCAGTTCGGCATATTTAACGTAGCTTTCGATACGCCCGGGGCAGACCACGATCACCCGGTCATTTTTTTCATTGCGGAAGCGAACGAAGCGCACCGGGATGCCACCGACGCCCGTAAACTCGTCTTCCTCACGCTGCCGCCAGAAATCGGTCAGCGGCCCCATTGAGAAAGCAGCAAACGCGTTTTCTCGTGTTTCCCAGTCCTTTTTCTGCTGAAACATTGGGTTTCCACTCACGTAATCCAGGGAATATCGTTTTTTTTCGTCACTGGTCACAAAATGACTCAACAATAGCGTATTGTGGCATAAAAATAGACGGTTCGGGAGCTTCAAATGACCTTCGAGTGGTGGTTCGCCTACCTGCTGACATCAATCATCCTTAGCCTTTCGCCCGGCTCTGGTGCCATTAACACTATGACCACCTCCATCAACCACGGCTATCGCGGTGCGGCGGCGTCCATTGCCGGTTTACAGACCGGGCTCGGCATTCATATTGTGCTGGTGGGGATTGGTCTGGGGACGCTGTTCTCTCGTTCGGTGCTGGCGTTTGAAGTGCTGAAGTGGGCCGGTGCGGCGTATCTGATTTGGCTCGGTATCCAGCAGTGGCGCGCGGCAGGCTCGATTGACCTGAATACGCTCTCCAGGACGCAAACGCGCGGCCACCTGTTTAAGCGCGCGGTGTTCGTGAACCTGACGAACCCGAAAAGCATTGTGTTCCTCGCCGCCCTGTTCCCACAGTTTATCGTGCCTCATCAGCCCCAGGTGATGCAGTATGTGGTGCTGGGCGCGACAACCATCATCGTCGATATCATCGTCATGATTGGTTACGCGACGCTGGCGCAGCGGATAGCGGCGTGGATCAAAGGGCCTAAGCAGATGAAGGCCCTGAATAAAGTCTTTGGTTCGCTGTTTATGCTGGTTGGCGCGCTGCTTGCGTCAGCGCGTCATGCTTAGCGAGAAATAATGAGATGAATCCCGAAGCCGGCGAACAGCGCGCCGGCAAAGCCGTCGATCCACTTCGCGATGCGCTGATAGCCGCGGCGCATCGCCGGTAAGGCGAACAGGCTGGCCACGATGGTAAACCAGGCGAACGTCTCAACAACGATCAGCAGGAAGATACCCCAGCGCGCGCCTGCGCCGACGCTGTCACCCACAAACAGCGAGAACACGGATCCGAAATAGATAATCGCTTTCGGGTTTGCCAGGTTAGTCAGGAGCCCTTTTACAAAGCTGCGGCCGCCCGTTGCCAGCTCTACCTTTGGCTCTTCCGGTTTTTTCTCTTCTTTCTTCAGCGCCCCGCGCAGCATCTGGTAGCCCATCCAGCACAGGTACAGCCCGCCGCCAACCATAATGATGTTATGCAGCCACGCCATCTTCGCCAGGATCAGGTTCAGACCGAGCAGCGCGACCGCCGCCCAGACCATAACGCCCATGGTAATACCGAGCACGCCCATCATCGCCTCTTTGCGGGAGCGGCTGACGGCGGTTTGCGACACGAAGAAAAAGTCTGGGCCAGGGCTCATCAGCGCAACGATGTGCACTAACGCCACGGTGAGAAATAGCATTAACATAATTAGCTCGCGGGGAAATAATTCAGTGAGTCATCATCCTGGCACTTTTTCGCCCGTCTGACTACTCCTCATCATCACCATCGGCGTGAGAGCGGATAAGCGCCATAAACTCTTTACCGAAGCGCTCCAGCTTGCGCGTCCCCACGCCGTTAACGCTGAGCATTTCGCTGGCGCTGAGCGGCATCTGCTCGGCCATCTCAATCAGGGTCGCGTCGTTGAACACCACGTATGGCGGGATGTTCTCTTCGTCAGCGATAGCTTTACGCAGCTTGCGAAGCTTGGCAAACAGCTTGCGGTCATAGTTACCGCCGTAGGATTTCTGCATCACGCGCGGCTTGAGGGCGACCACGCGCGGCATGGCGAGCTTGAGCTCGACGTCACCGCGCAGCACCGGACGCGCTGCTTCGGTCAACTGTAGCGCGGAGTGCTGGGCAATGTTCTGTGTGGCAAAGCCGAGGTGGATCAGCTGACGAATAATGCTGACCCAGTGCTCGTGGCTCTGATCTTTACCGATGCCGTAAACCGGCAGCTTGTCGTGGCCCATGTCGCGGATACGCTGGTTATTGGCACCGCGCAGTACTTCCACCACGTAGCCCATCCCGAAGCGTTGATTCACGCGGTAAATGGTCGAGAGCGCTTTGCGCGCGTCCATCAGGCCATCGTACTGCTTTGGCGGATCGAGGCAGATATCGCAGTTGCCGCACGGCTCCTGTCGCCCTTCACCAAAGTAGTTGAGCAGCACCAGACGGCGGCAGGTTTGCGCTTCGGCAAACGCGCCCATCGCGTTGAGCTTGTGGCGCTCAATATCCTGCAGCTGTCCCTGCGGCTTCTCTTCCAGACAGCGGCGCAGCCACGCCATATCGGCCGGATCGTAAAACAGCATCGCTTCCGCAGGCAGGCCGTCACGCCCGGCGCGGCCGGTCTCCTGATAGTAGGATTCGATATTGCGCGGAATGTCGAAATGCACCACAAAGCGCACGTTGGGCTTGTTGATCCCCATCCCGAACGCCACCGTTGCGACCACGATTTGCAGGTCGTCGCGCTGGAATTTCTCCTGCACGTCGGCGCGGATATGGTTTTCCAGCCCGGCGTGATATGCGGCGGCGCTAAAGCCACGGTTTTGCAGACGCGCGGCGGTGTCTTCCACCTTCGCACGGCTGTTGCAGTAGATGATACCGGACTTGCCGCGCTGCTCCTGAACGTAGCGCAGGAGCTGGTCCAGCGGCTTGAATTTTTCCATCAGCATGTAGCGGATGTTCGGGCGGTCGAAGCTGCTGACCTGAATATACGGGTCGTTCAGCCCCAGCAGGCGAACGATATCCAGACGCGTGGTGTCGTCCGCCGTGGCGGTAAGCGCCATAAACGGCAGTTCAGGGAAGCGCTGACGCAGCTGGCCGAGGGCAGCGTATTCCGGACGGAAATCGTGTCCCCACTGGGAGATACAGTGCGCTTCATCCACCGCCAGCAGGACCGGGTTCCAGTGCGCGAGATGGTCGAGGAAGTTATCGAGCATCAGGCGCTCTGGCGCGATATACAGCAGGCGGATCTGCCCGGTGCGGCACCCGGCCATCACCTCTTGCTGCTGCTCGCGGGTTTGCGTCGAGTTCAGGCAGGCCGCCGCCACGCCGTTGGCGAGCAGCTGGTCGACCTGGTCTTTCATCAGGGAAATGAGCGGGGATACCACGACCGTCAGGCCGTTAAGCACCAGCGCGGGCACCTGATAACAGAGGGATTTACCGCCGCCGGTCGGCATCACCACCAGGCAATCGCGGCCTTCCAGCACGGTTTCAATGATGGTTTCCTGGCCGGGGCGGAACTGCTGGTAGCCAAAGGTTTCATGCAAAACCTGTTTAGCCAGCGACTCCTGATTCAATACTTCCGCCTGCGCCACGTTAACCCCATTTGCGAAAAATAAAACAGGCGCTATTTTCAGCGCCTGAGAGAGAAACTTCAACGTTTAACGCAAAAACATTCGAGCAACCTAGAGAATATCGTTCAGCATCACGCCCACGCCAACGCGGGTCTGGTTGAAGTTGTAATCGATAAGCGACTCGCCGTAGCCGCTGTAGACCTGCGTATAAAGGCGAACATGCTTGCTTACCGGATAGCTCAAGCCCACTTCCGCACCACCGTAGCCGGTGTTCCAGTTGTACTGGCCTTTCGCGCTCAGCACGGCTTCACCTAACTGGTAGCCGACTTTGAGCTGGTAGTAGCCCATATATTTGGTGATATCCGGGTTGTCATCGGTGCTGCCGATCACGTACCACGGCTTCACTTCCACCATCCAGTTACCGTTCTGCGCCATCAGGCGCGTATAGGCGCGGTTCCAGCTACGGGAGGTTGGATCGGAACGTCCGTTAGAATCATGGTTAAAGCCCACTTCGACGTCGCGCAGCGTCCAGCCAGCAAATTCATAATCCGTTGCGAAGCCGAGGAAAAGCTGCGGCTCATAGTTGGTTTCACGGAACGGTGAAGATTCGCCGCTGTTGGAGAGCTGCCACCAGGATTTCTGCGTATAAGACGCACCGAGCACCGAGTTTGGCCCCAGAATACCGCGCCAGAACGGGAACGCGAGGCTGAGCTGGAACTTCACCTCATCTTTACGCGCATTATCAGACCAGTTATAGGAGCTTATCTCCTCTTTGTTGAGATCGCTGGTTTGGGTATAAATCACGTAGTTTGTGTCATACGGGTAGAGCGTGAACGGATTGTCATGCTCCTGCAGCATATTGGCGATAATGCTGCCCTTAACGGCAGGTTTATCATGGACTTCTTTAATCGTCGCTTCCTGCGCATATGCTGTGAGGGGCAGCGCAACCGCCGCCAGTAACCAGGCCAGATACGTCCGCATCGGTGGTGTTCTCCTGCAAAGAGTAAAATTACCTGAATAGTTATGAGGCGAACATTCTACAGACTTCTGCGATAACTGCTGCATCCTCGTTTCTGAAAGTGGAATTCCTTATTGCTGAAGCATAAAATCAACATTTCATTAACAATAAGGATGTAATGCCTCATGTCAGCCATGCTTACCGCCGAAGAAGTGTTAAAACTCGTGGGCGAGATTTTTGTTTACCATATGCCGTTTAACCGTGCACTGGGTCTTGAGCTGGAGCGTTACGAGAAAGAGTTTGCCCAGCTGAGTTTCAACAACCAGCCGATGATGGTGGGTAACTGGGCACAAAGTATTCTGCACGGCGGGGTGATTGCCTCCGCGCTGGACGTGGCGGCAGGTCTGGTCTGCGTGGGCAGTACGCTGACGCGCCATGACACCATCAACGAAGATGAACTCCGCCAGCGTCTGGCGCGCATGGGCACCATTGATTTACGCGTCGACTATCTTCGCCCGGGGCGCGGAAACCGCTTTACCTGCACCAGCAGCCTGCTGCGTGCCGGGAATAAAGTTGCCGTTGCCCGCGTTGAGCTGCATAACGAGGAGCAGGTTTATATCGCCAGCGCAACCGCCACTTATATGGTGGGTTGAGGCGGCAAATTCGGGTAAAATTGATTCACTTTTTTGTCACGGATTTTCCCGATGGATGCTAAACAGACGCGGCAGGGCGTTTTACTCGCCCTTGCCGCTTATTTTATTTGGGGTATCGCCCCGGCGTACTTCAAATTTATCGCCTATGTTCCGGCCGACGAGATCCTCACTCACCGCGTCATCTGGTCGTTTTTCTTTATGATCGCGCTGATGAGCATCAGCCGTCAGTGGTCCGGCGTCAAAACGCTGCTGAAAACGCCGAAGAAGGTCTTCCTGCTGGCGCTTTCCGCAGTGCTGATCGGCGGCAACTGGCTGCTGTTTATCTGGGCGGTGAATAACCACCACATGCTCGAAGCGAGCCTGGGGTACTTCATTAACCCGCTGGTGAACATCGTGCTGGGGATGATTTTCCTCGGCGAACGCTTCCGCCGGATGCAGTGGCTAGCGGTGATTCTGGCCTTCTGCGGCGTACTGGTGCAGCTGTGGACGTTCGGCTCACTGCCGGTTATCGCCCTCGGCCTGGCGTTCAGCTTTGCTTTTTACGGCCTGGTACGTAAGAAAATTGCGGTGGAAGCGCAAACCGGGATGTTGTTTGAAACCCTGTGGCTGCTGCCGGTGGCGGCGATCTATCTGTTCGGCATCGCCGACAGCGCCACCAGCCATATGGGCAGCAACCCGTGGTCGCTGAACCTGATGCTGATGGCGGCGGGCGTAGTGACCACCATTCCGCTGCTGTGCTTCACCGGTGCGGCAACGCGCCTGCGCCTCTCCACGCTGGGCTTTTTCCAGTACATTGGCCCGACGCTGATGTTCCTGCTGGCGGTGGTGTTTTACGGCGAAGTGCCGGGTGCGGATAAGATGGTGACCTTTGCCTTTATTTGGGTGGCGCTGGCGATTTTCGTCGCCGATGCGATTTATACCCAGCGCAGAGCCCGCAGAGGAATGTAGGTGTTTTGTAGGGCGGGTAAGCGCAGCGCCACCCGCCAGATTTTACAGCCAGTTCCGACGCTTAAAGTACAGATACGGCGCCAGCCCGGCGAGGATCATAAAGATAATCGCCCCCGGGTAGCCAAAGCTCCACTTCAGCTCCGGCATAAACTCGAAGTTCATCCCGTAGCTGGACGCCACCAGCGTCGGCGGCAGGAACACCACGGACACTACCGAGAAGATCTTGATGATGCGGTTCTGCTCGATGTTGATAAAGCCCATCGCCGCCTGCATCAGGAAGTTCACCTTCTGGAACAGGGATTCGTTGTGCGGCAGCAGGGATTCGATATCGCGTAAGATCTCACGCGCCTGCTCCAGCTGACCGCCCGGCAGACGCGCCTTGCGCACCAGGAAGTTCAGCGCGCGCTGGGTATCCATCAGACACAAACGCACCTTCCAGCCGATATCTTCCAGCTCTGCCAGCGTCGAAAGCGCTTCGTCGTACTCATCCCCCTGATGGCCTTCCATGATCACGCGGCTCAGCTTTTCCAGATCGCTGTAGATGTTTTCAATTTCATCCGCCAGCTGTTCAATTTTAGTCTCGAACAGATCGAGCAGCAGCTCGTAAGCGTTGCCGTCCACCATCGCCTGGCTGCGGGCGCGCATGCGGTAGAGACGGAATGCCGGCAGTTCGCGTTCACGCAGAGTAAACAGACGACCGTCGCGAATGGTAAATGCCACGGTGGAGTTGCCCGCGTGATCTTCCGCATCTTCAAAGAAGAAGAAGGAGTGAATGTGCAGGCCGTCTTCATCTTCAAAGAAACGCGCGGATGCTTCGATATCTTCCAGTTCCGGGCGGGTTGCCAGGCTTTGCCCCAGCTCAGATTGTACGCGAAGGCGCTCATCGTCGTCCGGCTCGACCAGATCCACCCATACGGCATCAATGAGGGGCTGTGACTCTTCGGCTTCAAGCCGAGTCAGTCGGTTATTTTCGAGTTGAAATGCGCTCAACATGACCGGGACTCCCAATGCAAAAAATATCGGACAGTTCGGTGGGCACACAGAAACAAATTGGGTTTCAGACCATTAAACAGCCTGACTCAGCGCGACGGGAATAATGCAGTCGCTGACAACCACTAAGGCCATCAGCATGAGGAGATAGCCTTAGGAGTTGTTCCTGGATGACAGGGAATTGAGCCAGTATCTACTGGGTGTGTCCAAGGCGAATGTCCTCTTAGCGTAATCGTGCGCGCATGTTACGCCAGCAGTAACTGCGGCGTCAACACGCAACGGAACGCTGAAGGGCATTAATTGACCTTCACTGTATAAGGCTAGCAGATTATTGCAAAATAATGATATTTTTCTGAATGTTAGACTGTTTCCAGCTTCGCGTAGGCCGCCACCAGCCATTTGATCCCCTGCCCCTGGAACGCGACCTGCAGGCGGCTGTGCTCGCCGCTGCCTTCCAGATTCACAATGGTACCTTCGCCAAACTTCGAATGGCGCACGCGCTGGCCCAGCTTGTAGCCGGTGTCGGTTTCAGAGATCGGCGAGCCCATGCGCGGATGGCTAACCGGACGGCTGATGCTGGCGCGCAGACGCACCTCTTCCACGCACTCTTCCGGCAGTTCACCGATAAAGCGTGACGGACGGTGATAGACCTCTTTACCGTACAGGCGGCGGGTTTCAGCGTAGGTTAGCGTCAGCTTCTGCATCGCGCGCGTCACGCCCACGTAGGCCAGACGACGTTCTTCTTCCAGACGCCCGCCTTCATCCAACGACATCTGGCTTGGGAACATGCCCTCTTCCATGCCGACGATAAACACCTGCGGGAACTCCAGACCTTTGGCGGAGTGCAGGGTCATCAGCTGAACCGCGTCCTGCCAGGTGTCCGCCTGCCCTTCACCCGCTTCCAGCGCGGCGTGAGAGAGGAACGCCTGCAGCGGCATCAGGTCTTCGTCTTCTTCGTTGTAGCTGAACTGGCGCGTTGCCGTGACCAGTTCCTCTAAGTTCTCTATACGGGTCTGCCCCTTTTCGCCTTTTTCCTGCTCGTACATGGTACGCAGCCCGGAGTCTTTAATCACCCGGTCGGTCTGCACGTGCAGCGGCATGTCGGCGGTTTCCTGCGCCAGGGCATCAATTAATTCCAGGAAGCGCTGGAGCGCGCTGGCCGCACGCCCGGCGAGGGCTTTTTCCTGCAGCAGCTCGCGGCACGCCTGCCACAGCGTCAGCTGGCGATCGCGCGAGGCCTGACGCACCACGTCCAGCGTACGGTCGCCAATCCCGCGGGTCGGCGTGTTCACCACGCGCTCAAACGCCGCGTCGTCGTTGCGGTTGGCGATCAGGCGCAGATACGAAAGCGCATCTTTGATCTCCTGACGTTCGAAGAATCGCATGCCGCCGTAAATGCGGTACGGCATGCTCACCTGCAGCAGCGCCTCTTCCAGCACGCGCGACTGGGCGTTGCTGCGGTAGAGAATGGCGCACTGCTCCAGCGCGCCGCCGTTGTCCTGCCAGGTTTTGATGCGGTTCACCACGAAGCGGGCTTCGTCGAGCTCGTTGAAAGCGCAGTAAATCGAGATCGGTTCGCCGTCGACGCCGTCGGTCCACAGCTTTTTGCCCAGACGCCCGTTGTTGTTCTCAATCAGGGCGTTGGCCGCGCTCAGGATATTGCTGGTTGAGCGATAGTTCTGCTCCAGACGGATGGTTTGCGCGCCGGGAAAATCGTTGAGGAAGCGCTGGATGTTCTCCACCTGCGCGCCGCGCCAGCCGTAGATCGACTGGTCGTCATCGCCCACGATCATCACCTTGCCGGTATCTCCGGCCAGCAGACGGATCCACGCGTACTGGATGTTGTTGGTATCCTGGAATTCGTCCACCAGGATGTTGGTGAAGCGTTCGCGGTAGTGCTGCAGGATATGCGGTTTGTTGAGCCACAGCTCGTGGGCGCGCAGCAGCAGCTCGGCGAAATCCACCAGGCCGGCGCGGTCGCACGCTTCCTGATAGGCCTTATAGACGTTCTGCCAGGTCTGCTCGACCGGGTTACCGAAGCTCTGAATGTGGTGCGGGCGCAGACCTTCGTCTTTCTGTCCGTTGATGTACCACATCGCCTGACGCGGCGGCCACTGCTTCTCGTCGAGGTTCATCGCCTTGATCAGGCGCTTCAGCAGGCGGAGCTGATCTTCGCTGTCGAGGATCTGGAAATCCTGCGGCAGGTTAGCGTCCATATGGTGCGCGCGCAGCAGACGGTGCGCCAGGCCGTGGAAGGTGCCAACCCACATGCCGCCCTGGCTGGTGCCCATCAGCTGGGCGATACGGTGACGCATCTCCGCCGCCGCCTTGTTGGTAAACGTCACGGCCATAATCGAGTACGGTGAGCAGTTTTCCACGCTCTGCAGCCAGGCGATACGGTGAACCAGCACGCGTGTCTTACCACTCCCCGCCCCAGCCAGAACCAGCAGGTTGGTGCGCGAGGCGGCAACCGCGTCACGCTGTTTGTCATTAAGGCTGTCGAGCAGGTAAGAAACGTCCATTGGCACCGTCACGTCATGTCGGGCAGGCAAATGTTTCCACTCGCCAAAACCCTGTTAATTTATACAGAACAATTGATGATTATATCAGCGTCGTGAGGGATGCCAACCGCGAAATTTCCACGTGCGGCAGAAGACGGCTGTCTGTTGCGGTCATCAGCTCCGCATTTTCTGGCTTGATCCAGCAGGCCTGCATGCCGCAGCGGATGGCACCCGCCACGTCGGTGGTCAGATCGTCGCCCACGTGAAGAATGTTACCGAGCGGCAAATTCAGTTTTTCCGCTGCCAGGTGATACATGTCGCTGAACGGCTTCGCGCGCCCGTGCGGACCCGCTCGCAGCACGAATTCAAAATAATCGCTGAGGCCAAACAACTCCGGCTGGGCATTGCCGTTGGTGATGGCCACCAGCGGCCACTTTTCGGCAAGCGTCGCCAGCGTGTCGTGGGTTTCCTGCGGCACGTCGATACGGCTGCGCCATTTGGCGAAGTTTTCCATTGCCGCTTCGGCACCAAAGGCGGCATCCTGCGCGCTCAGACCCGCGTTCAGCATCGCCTGCTCAACCGCGCGACGACGCCATTCGGTCACGTCGTGGTAAATGTCCGGCTCGGTCTCCCGCAGGGACTGACGCAGCTTCTGGAAGTCCTTGTTCTGCATCGCCTTCAGCGCGGGATGGTAGTTCTGCACAAACGCCAGCGACTCCTGCTCGGTACGCAGGATCACCTCGCGGTTGTCATAAAGGGTGTCATCAAGGTCAAACGTCAGGGCTGAGATCTGACCGAGTGGGCGGTAAAAACGCATTATTTCCCCCGTTTGGCGCGTGGATGCGCCGCGTCATACACCGAGGCAAGGTGTTGGAAGTCTAAGTGGGTATAAATTTGTGTTGTCGACAGGTTCGCGTGGCCAAGCAGTTCCTGCACGCCACGGAGATCGCCGCTCGATTCCAGCATGTGTGTCGCAAAGGAGTGGCGCAGCTTGTGGGGATGCACGTGGCTGTTCAGCCCCTGCTTGATGCCCCACTCCGCAAAGCGCTTCTGCACGTTTCGCGCCGAGATCCGCTTGCCGAGCTTCGACAGAAACAGCGCATCGTCTTCCGCGCCAAACAGGCCGCGCAGATCCAGCCAGTGCTCAATCCAGGAGACCGCATTGCGGCCAATCGGCAGGCGGCGCTCTTTGCTGCCCTTCCCCATTACCCACACTTCGCCAGATTCCAGATCGAGATGCTTGAGGTCGAGGTTGACGAGTTCAGACAGACGCAGCCCGGCACCGTACATCACCTCCAGCATCGCGCGGTCGCGCACGGCCAGCGGATCGTTTAGATCGATATCCAGCAGGCGGTTTACGTCGTCGACGTCAATATTTTTCGGCAGATGGCGCGGGGCTTTTGGCGTGGCGATCCCTTTTGCTGGGTTAGCTTTCAGCTTGCCCTGGCTGACCAGCCAGTCGAAAAAGCTGCGCAGGGCAGAGAGCCGGAGCGCAAGGCTCGCCGGGCTAAGATTTTTTTTACGGCTACGCACGACGAACCCGCGTACCGTGGCGGCGTCACATTGTTGCCAGCTTTTCAGGCCGATTTCTTCGGCAATCTGCATGATGGCATCAAGCTGACGCTGATAGTTAAGCAGCGTGATGGGGCTGAGCTGACGCTCAACGCCCAGATAGCGCAGAAACCGGGTGACGTCAGTGGCGAGCAGTCCGTCCGTCATACGCGTTCAATCCAGCGCTCCAGCAGCTCGGGCAGCATCAGGGCGATCTCCTGCAGCAGGTGCGTGGCTTGCCCCTGCTCATAGTGGTGCGCGTCGCGGCTGGTAAATAATATGACGCCCAGATCGCCATCGCGCCCCATCAGCGACATCGCCACCGAGCCAATCGCTTTGGCTTCCGGCAGCACTACCAGCAGCTCAGGTCCGTTCAGCGGCCCCAGATAGTGATGCTCATGACCCAGGCGCTGAATGCGCAGCGGCTCAAACGCCTGACGGCTGAGCGCCAGATGGGTAAAGCCGGACGGCGCGCCGATGCGCCAGCGGTCAGGAAACAGACGAATCGTTGCGCCCGCCAGCCCCAGCTCACGCGCCCAGCGGTGGAAGCGGCTGAGAAACTCTTCAAGGCTGTGCGCCGAGGCCAGACGCGCCTGCAGGTGCAGAAGGCGATAGAACAGGCTTTCGTTGGTGCTGGCCTGCTCCATCAGCAGCGTCATGTTCTCTTCAAGCTGGTTGATGTGGTTACGCGCGCGCGCCATGTGCCATTCGACCAGCGACACGGTCCCGCGAACCGGATGCGGCACGCGCATTCGTTCGACGACGCGTGCATTGCGAATAAAAAACTCAGGATTGTTCAGCAGATAATCAACAACAGCGCTGTCGTCCAGTTCCGTCACTGTTTCCTGCAGTTCTTCCCCTGGTTGTTTCATAGATGGATAAACCCGTCATAAACATGTGTCGCCGGGCCAGTCATGTACAGTGGATGACCCGCTCCTTTCCAGGCGATATCAAGACGCCCGCCCGGTAATTCCACGCGAACCTCTTCAGCCAGTAACCCCTGGGAGATACCGACGGCCACCGCCGCACAGGCGCCGCTTCCGCAGGCCTGGGTTTCGCCCGCGCCGCGCTCGTAAACCCGCAGACGGATGTGCTCGCGCTTCATCACCTGCATAAAGCCGATGTTCGCCCGCTCCGGGAACCGCTCGTGACTCTCCAGCACCGGACCGAGCGTTTCGACCGCCGCGGTTTCCACGTCATCCACCTGAATCACGCAGTGCGGGTTACCCATCGAGACAACGCCGCACAATACTGTCTGCTCGGCTGCCCGCATAATATAGGTCTTTTCCGCTTTGTTTGCGCGAAACGGCACGGCGGAAGGCTCGAAGTTAGGCTCGCCCATATTGACGCGCACCAGCTCATCGTCGGTAACGCTGAGCACCATGCGACCGTTGGCGGTACTGACGCGGATATCGCGCTTATTGGTGAGCCCTTTCAGGCGGACAAAGCGGGCGAAACAGCGCGCGCCATTGCCGCACTGGTTAACCTCACTGCCGTCAGCGTTGAAAATACGGTAGTGGAAATCGAGGTCAGGATCGTAGGGCGGCTCAACCACCAGCAGCTGATCGAACCCCACGCCCACGTGCCGATCCGCCAGGCGGCGGATCAGTTCCGGGGAGAAAAACACATTCTGCGTTACCGCGTCGACGACCATAAAATCGTTGCCAAGGCCATGCATTTTAGAGAACTGCATCATTTGCTCCATTGCGCGGGTACAGAACGTTGTCGTCAGAGGTTAACCTGAGTCGGACCGCCGTTATCGCCACGATCGTTAGTCTTTGGCGTGGAAGACTCGATGCCGCTGTTAACCGGTTTTGTCGGCGGCGGCGCGGTTTTATCCGCAGGCGGGAAGTAGAGTGGTCCCTTCAGTCCGCAGCCGGTCAGGCTAAACAGCGTGATGAGAACGGCAAGCGTTCGGAAAGCGTTTTTCATTATAAAGTTGCCCGTAAGTTCAAATCTGTTTCTATCATCGCAGGAGAAGACACAAAAGCAAGAGTTTGCCGCTTTCCTGCAACGGGAATTATTTAGCGTTATACTGCCGCCATCACGAAAAACAGGAACAAAACCATGAACGACAGTGAATTCCATCGCCTTGCCGACACCCTGTGGATGACCATCGAAGAACGTATCGACGACTGGGACGGCGACAGCGATATCGATTGTGAAATCAACGGCGGCATTCTGACCCTGAGCTTCGAAAACGGCAGCAAAATTATTATTAACCGTCAGGAGCCGCTTCACCAGGTGTGGCTGGCGGCCAAACAGGGCGGCTATCACTTTGATTTGAAGGGTGACGAGTGGGTTTGCGATCGCAGCGGCGAAACGTTCTGGAATCTGCTGGAACAGGCGGCGACCGCGCAGGCGGGCGAGGAAGTGCGTTTCAGGTAGTTTTGTTGCCCGGTGGCGGCTGCGCCTTACCGGGCGAAAAGCCTCAGGAGAAATACTGCTGCAACAGCGGTGCGGTATCCTGATTCGCAGGCGCCGCAGGGGTAATTGCCTGCGTACGGAACGGGATCACCTGCGCTCGGCCATCCACGTTCACAATCTGGTAGAACTGCGGCAGGTTGAAGTTGATAAAGCTGGAACCGTAGGTGAAACGGTCATGCGAGGAAGAGTAGAAGCGGCTGACGTCGCGCACCAGCTCCTCTTTACTGCCTTCACAATGGTGATACACCTCGGCGCGGTTGGTCTCATCCAGAATGTAGATATTGAACCCGGCATCGTCGCCCGACTCTTCAAAGAAGAACTGAATAATCCCTTCACTGGCAAAGCCATCCACCACCTGCGGCAGCTTGACGTGGTTGGTTTCCACTTGAACCGACAGGCCGTGCAGCTTGTTGTGTGAAATCGCGCCGTAGAACTCGATAGCGTTTTCCAGCTTCTGCACCGACACGTTCAGACGCTCGAAGAACAGGCCCCACGTCTGCCCGGAGACGCGCAGCGCTTTAAAGCGCCCGGTTTCCTGACGGGTGCTGGAGAGGCGCAGTTCGATGCATTCAGAGACCAGCTGCTGCACGCGGGTACGAATTAAACCGCGAAGGTGCTGGCTGTAGCAGAACACTTCGACGCTGTCCGGCGGCGCGGCATCCTGGTGCATCTTGCCGAGAATGGTTTTCAGCGCTTCAATCATCGCCTGCTCGCCGTTGAAGTGCAGGGTACGCACTTCGTTCCACGAGTTGCGGTACAGCAGGTCTACGCTGCCCACCAGGCAGTTTTGCTGCTCGCCAAAGCTGAAGACGTCCAGCTTGCGGAAGTCAAAATGGACCACCTGATTGCGGAAGGCCGCCGTCGGGTCGTATTCCAGGTTGACGATGATCGCCAGGTGACGGATCTCACACGGGCTGTAGAGCGCTTTTGGCGTTGGGGCAGGCAGACGCAGCGGGAAGTGGTGCGACACATCCGCCACCATCTCCTGCAGCTTGGCTAAATCGACCACCTCGTTGCCTTTGATAAACAGGCGCGTGCGCGAGGTCAGCAGGCCGTTAAACCAGGCCCACGCCACCAGCTTGTTCAGGTAGCGGTTATACTCCAGCGGCTGATGGCTGATGATGGAATCCATGCTTGGCGCACGGTTGTACAGATACCACCCGGTGCGGTTCGCGCGGCCCGGCGGCACATAGATAAAGGTCAGGTTCGGTTCTGACAGGTCAGGCGAAATCTGCGGGTTAACCAGCGTCACTTTACCCGGCAGCGCTTCAAACGCGGCGTACAGCTTGCGGGTCAACACCCCGATATCCTGCGGGCTGGCGGAGACGCTAAGGTTATTGCGGCGCGCAAAGCGGATCAGGTTACGGTAGCTTTGCATCATCGCGTCGAGCAGTTCGTTGTGCGCTTCACGCACCTGATCGATCTTCCAGTTGGCGCGGTTGTCGAGCATGGACAGACGCGCTTCGTCCCATCCCCACTCTTTCACTAGCTGACTGACCACTTCACGACGCCAGCCCACGCAGGCGCGCTCGCGGCTCAGCTTCTCACAGACTTTGAGATAGAAACATCGACGCACCAGGTCAAGACGCGTGGTGTCATCAATGGCTTTCAGGTATTCGGTTACGCGCTCCAGCATCATGCAGTAAGCGTCCAGCCCGAAGGAGACGATCTCCCCGTCGTGCAGGCGCTGCTTGATGTCTTTCGCCAGCAGGCGCGGCGTAGGGTATTCCCAGGAGTAGGCTTCGAGCAGCAGGGTTTTCAGCACCGCTTTGTACGGTGAATCAATACTCTTATAAAGCTGCCAGAGGCTTGCGCCAAAGTACTCTTCGGCGGACAGGGAGCTGAGGCCGCCCAGATCCAGCCACTCGTTTGGCGTCAGTACGCCCTGCGAGTATAGCGACATGACGTAATCGTCATAATTCTCTTCTTCATCGCACGGCACCATATTCCACAGAATACGTTTCCCGGCCAGGCGAACGGCAGTACGGTAAAACTCATCCAGCAACAGAATGTGCTGGGTCGATCCGCAGTCCTCACCGCCCAGACTGCCGCTTTCGTTATGGCGGAAACGGTTTTCATCAATCAGGAAGAAGCTCACTTCCACGCCGAGCGATGCCGCCCAGCTCTCCAGCAGGCTGCATTTACGCTGCAGCAGCTGGCGCTCTTCGTTGTCGAGCCAGGACTGATGGCAGACCCAGATATCCAGGTCCGAAGAACAGCTTTGCCCTACCGATGAGGTGCTCCCCATGGAATAAACGCCGGTAATCGGCAGTTCACCTTTCGGAGAAACCTGAGGCGGCATGCCGCGGTAGAGTTCAAGCTCGTTCAAATAATGCTGTTGGGTTTCATCAGGCGTGAAGAGGCAAATGCCCTGGGGAACGTTACCATCAAGGTAGCCAGGCATCAGCGGGTGGTGATAGTGCAATAATGTCGGCAGCAGACTGTATACCTGCTGGAAAGCAGGGCCCATGGCAGCAAGCGCGCGATCCACACGCAGTTGATTTATGGCATCCAGTCTCTGTTTCAGAGTCTCAATATAGAGGTACAAGACGTATCGCCTGATGTTTCCGGGTGTCGTAAGCTATTCAAAACACGAATAACAGCGAGCCCGCAGTATTTCAAAAAGATAACCGTTACCCTTTTTTCGCCCTTGTCATTATGGTGGTACCGACGAAAAAATGGTCTAAAACGTGATCAATTTAACACCTTGCCGGTTGACCGTAAAGAAAGATGCGCTACATACAAGTGTAGCACCGTTCTGTACGTGTAAATTCCTGAATACGGCTATGGCTGACGAATACGCCGCCTTGTCCCTCTCACGCTTCATCAACCGTAAAACTGCCATCCCAGAGTCAACAATGTTAGGATGGTTAGCGATTGATAATGACGGTAACAAGCATGTTAGACAATGTTTTGAGAATTGCCACACGCCAAAGCCCTCTCGCG
>OKVJ01000100.1_pt1 | contig 39825 bp, 46 predicted proteins | sample 1606921 | NCBI WGS metagenome assembly OKVJ01 (sample SAMN03281016, study PRJEB24777) | human gut metagenome | isolation source: fecal sample PR161 from 1 month old female Malay infant, caesarean...
TGGTGATGCGCCCGCCGTTCAGCTGGTTCACCTGCACGCTGCTTCCGCCAGCGGATGCGCCTGCCCCGCCGACCAGGATGTTCCCCTGCGCCAGCGCGTAGACCTGGCTGTCGACGCCTTTCAGCGGGGTCATCAGCAGCGTACCGCCGCGCAGGCTTTTGGCGTTACCCATTGAGGAGACCACCACGTCAATGGTCTGCCCCTGGCGCGCAAACGCCGGGTAGGAGGCAGTGACCATAACCGCGGCCACGTTTTTTAGCTGCATGTTGGTTCCCGCCGGCACGGTAATGCCGAGCTGGGAAAGCATGTTGTTTAAGCTTTGGGTGGTAAACGGCGTCTGGGTGGTCTGGTCACCAGTACCGTCCAGCCCCACCACCAGGCCATAGCCAATCAGCGAGTTCCCGCGGACGCCCTGAACGCTGGTGAGATCGCGAATGCGGTCGGCGTGGGCAAACGTTGCGACAAGAACCAGCGCCGCGGCGAAGATCGATTTAAACATGGGTCACCTCGCTTACATCGGCGATAAATTAAGGAAGAAGCGCTGCAGCCAACCCATATTCTGCGCTTCATTAATGTAGCCGTTACCGACGTACTCAATGCGCGCATCCGCCACCTGGGTGGACGGAACGGTGTTGGTGCCGCTGATGGTGCGAGGGTTAACCACGCCCGAGAAGCGAATGAATTCAGTGCCCTGGTTAATGGCGATCTGTTTTTCACCCACAACGTGTAAATTGCCGTTAACCAGCACCTGGTCAACCGTGACCGTCAGCGTACCGCTGAAGGTGTTGCTGGCGTTCGCGCCACCTTTACCGTTAAAGGTGTTGCCGCCGGAGGCCTCAACATCCGCGCGGGCATTGCCGAACAGGCCCTGCAGATAGCGTGGAACGGTGTCAAAGCCAAAATTGGTTTTGCCATCGCGGCTAGCGTTCGCCGACGAGCTCTTGCTCGCGCTGACGTTTTCCTGCAGCACAATGGTCAATGTATCGCCGACATTACGCGGGCGGCGATCTTCAAACAGCGGCTGATAGCCGTAGTTAATCGGCTGCGCGGTCTGGAAAATGGAGCCGTTTACAACTGGCGCAGGGCCAGGAACGGGTTGGGCAGTCGTCGCACCCTGGACCAATGGTTTAGACGGGATCAAAGCGCACCCGCTGAGGGTGACGGCCAGAACAGTCAATATCGGATAACGAAACGCCGCGTTTTTTTGCATTGCCTTCATCTTCGAAAACAGGGAGCCGGTGCGGGGTTTACCGCACCGGACTACACCTTAGAGTTGCGTCAGTTTCTGCAGCATCTGATCGGTCGTCGAGACTGCTTTACTGTTAATTTCATACGCGCGCTGGACCTGGATCATATTCACCAGCTCTTCCGCCACGTTCACGTTGGAGGTTTCGACATACCCCTGATACAGCAGACCGGCACCGTTCAGGCCTGGCGTACTCTCATTCGGCGTACCGGAGGATTGCGTTTCGGTGTAGAGGTTCTCACCAATGCTTTCCAGACCGGTATCGTTCATGAAGGTGGTCAGGTTGAGCTGTCCGACCTGGACCGGCGCGGCCTGCCCCTGCTGGGTCACGCTCACAATGCCGTCGCGGCCGATGGTAATGCTCAGGGCGTTCGCCGGAATGGTGATCGCAGGCTGAACCTGGAAACCGCCCGCCGTCACCAGCTGACCGTTCTGATCGACCTGGAAGGAACCGTCACGGGTGTAGGCAGAGGTCCCGTCAGGCAGCTGCACCTGGAAGAAGCCCTGGCCTTTGATCGCCACGTCTTTGCTGTTGTTGGTCTGAGACAGGTTGCCCTGGCTGTGCAGACGCTCGGTCGCCACCGGGCGAACGCCGGTACCGATCTGCAGGCCTGACGGCAGCGTCGTCTGTTCAGAAGACTGCGCGCCCGGCTGGCGGATGGTTTGATAAAGTAAATCTTCGAAAACGGCGCGCTGACGCTTGAAACCATTGGTGCTCACGTTTGCCAGGTTGTTGGCAATCACATCCATGTTGGTTTGCTGCGCGTCCAGGCCAGTTTTCGCGATCCATAAAGAACTGATCATAAAGAGTCCTGTTAACTCATCGACAGAAGTTGGTTAGCCTTGCCCGCGTTTTCGTCCACGCTGCTGATAATTTTCATCTGCATTTCAAAACGACGAGCGCTGGCGATCATGTCGCTCATAGCGGCTACCGGCTTAACGTTGCTGCCTTCCAGAACGCCGGACATCACGCGGATGCTCGGATCGGCCTGTAAAGTGGCACCACGGGTAGCCTGAGCTGCCTGGGTCAGACGGAACATGCCGTCGTCGCCGCGCTGCACCTCTTTGCCTTCCGCTTTGACCAGCTTCAGACGCCCGACGGGGGCAACGGTGTTGGCCGGATCGCCCGGGTTCAGCGCCGAGATGGTGCCGTCCGCGGCGATGGTCAGCTCAGAGCCTTCCGGCACGGTCAGCGGGCCCGCTTCACCCATCACCGGATGCCCCTGAATCGTCAGCTGGCCGGTCGCGCTGACCTGGATATTCCCGTTACGGGTATAGCCTTCGCCACCGTCCGCCGTTTGCACCGCCAGCCAGCCGTCCTGCTGCAGAGCAACGTCCAGCGGGCGTGAGGTGTAATCCATCTGCCCTGGCGTCATGTCTGCACCCGGGGTGGATGCCGCCACCAGCGTACGGGTCGGCAGAGAGAGCCCTTCTACCGGCACCGCGCGCAGCGCATTCAGCTGCGCGCGAAAGCCCGGCGTAGAGGCGTTTGCCAGGTTGCTGGCGGTAACGGCCTGCTGGCTGAGCGTCTGACTTGCCGCGCCCATCGCGGTATATATTGCGTGATCCATTGCGCTTTCCTGTTAGCCGCTTAACGCAGGTTAACCAGCGTGTTGAGGATCTGATCCTGGGTCTTGATGGTCTGCGCGTTCGACTGATAGTTACGCTGCGCGACAATCATGTTCACCAGTTCTTTACTCAGGTCCACGTTAGAGGCTTCCAGCGCGCCGTTGGTCAGCGTGCCGAAGTTACCGGAGCCCGCGGTGCCCAGCAGGGCAACACCGGAAGACTGCGTGGCAGACCAGACGTTATCGCCTTCAGATTTCAGACCTTCGTTGTTGGCGAAGTTTGCCAGCACGATCTGGCCCAGCACCTGAGTCTGCTCGTTGGAGTAGTTCCCCACTACGGTGCCGTCGTCGTTGATCTGATAGCTGACCAGATCGCCCGGCTTGAAGCCGTTCTGATTGGTCGCCACGATATTGTTCGCACCGGTGTTCTGCTGCATGGAGTTAGCAAAACTCATCGCGAAGATCGCCGGGTCCGCACCTGGGATAGTCGCGGTAGTGATGTTGATGTTTCCACCCCCGATCAACGTACCGTTATTATCGAAGGTCAAGGTCGTGGCCACTGCCGCCGGGCTGCCTGCCACGCTGCCGTCCTGGGCATACACTTTCCAGGAGTTAGCCGGGGTTGCATCTTTGACGTAAAACAGGTTCATGTTGTGCGCATTACCCTGGCTATCAAAGACGGTTACCGTACCTTTTTTGTTGTAGGTATCCGGGTTGGCCGGATCGAAGGCGGCGGTTGGTGCAGCATCGGTGGAGTTGAGGTTAATCTGCTGGGAAGCCGTGGTGGTGGACTTCGCGGCCATCAGCGTGGTCGGGATATTAATCGCCTGTGGATTCGCACCGGTCTGAACCGTTGATGGCGTTCCGGCAACCGGATACCCCGTTAATTGCATCCCCTGCATGTTCACCAGGTTACGGTTTTCGTCCAGCTTGAACTGGCCGTTACGGCTGTAGAACACCGAGCCGTTTGCATCGACCATACGGAAGAAACCGTTCTGGCTGATGGCAACGTCCAGGCCACGACCGGTGTTGGTGGTGGTACCGTCGGTAAAGTCCTGAGTGATGCCCGCAACTTTTACGCCCAGACCCACTTTGGAACCGGCAAACATATCTGCAAAAGACGCAGAACCGGATTTGAAACCATAGGTCGCGGAGTTGGCGATGTTGTTGCCAATGACGTCCAGGTTGGTGGCCGCAGCATTCAGGCCGCTGACCGCTTGAGAAAAGGCCATGACTTACTCCTGATAAGTGTTAAGGCTTAGATAATCTGCCGAACTTCGTCGAGTGTGGTGGTACCGGAAGTACCCAAATCCAGTTTGTTGCCGTCGCCCCCTTTAATCACGCCCTGAACCAGCGCGAACTGCAGCGGCTGCGCCACCAGCTGGGTCGTCCCGTTGCTGGCGCTAATCGCGACTTTGTAGGAGCCATTTGGTGCTTTCGTGCCGTCGGTCAGGCTGCCGTCCCAGGTAAAGGTGTGAACGCCCGCTTTCAGCTCGCCGATGTCGATGGTGCGAACCACGGCGCCGGTTGAGTCGGTGATCGTCGCCGTCACTTTGTCAGCCGCCTGCTGCAACTCAACGCCGAACGGTGTTGTGGTGGTGGTCGACGTACCGTCGGTAGTGCTGGTGCCCGCAAGGATTGTCGTCCCCGGGATCATTACGCCGTGACCAATCAGGCTTGCCGCCTGCAGGGACTGAGCGCTGTTAATCTGACCGGAGACGGAACCGAGGGTAGTGTTCAGTTTCTCAATGCCGCTCACGGTACTGATCTGCGCAAGCTGCGTGGTCAGTTCGTTGTTCTGCATTGGGTTAGTCGGATCCTGGTTCTTAAGCTGCGCCACCAGCAGCGTCAGAAAACTGCTCTGCAAATCGGAGGCATTGCTTCCCGTCAGGGAGCTGGAGCTTGTCGAACTTTTGGTGTTGTTAACACCCGTGTTCGTCGGATCATTCACATTTACGGCGATGGACATGCATGTCTCCTTTACTGGCCGAGAGTGAGTGTTTTGAGCATCATGCTCTTCACGGTATTAAGCACTTCGACGTTCGCCTGGTAGCTACGGGACGCCGACATGGAGTTCACCATCTCGCCCACCACATCCACGTTTGGCATCTTCACGTATCCGTTAGCGTCCGCGAGCGGGTTACCTGGCTCATACACCAGCTTGTCCGGCGCCTGGCTCTCAACCACGTCAGACACCTTCACGCCGCCCGTTGCCGCGCCTGGCGCCGCGTCGACCTGAAACACAACCTGTTTGGCACGATAAGGCTGTCCGTCAGGTCCGGTCACGCTGTCGGCGTTCGCCAGGTTACTGGCGGCCACGTTCAGACGTTTGGACTGGGCAGTTAGCGCCGAGCCGGCGATATCAAAAATATTCAGCAAGGCCATTTATCAGTTGCCCCCCTGCAGGACGTTCATCATGCCTTTGATTTGTCCGCCGAGTACGGTCAGGCCCGTCTGGTATTTCAGGCTGTTATCGGCAAACTGCGTACGCTCCCGGTCCATATCCACGGTGTTACCGTCGAGTGAAGGCTGGTCAGGGATGCGATAAAGTAAATCGGTCGCTGGTGCGGTCATCGCCTGAGCGGGAATATGGCGAGAGGATGTCATGGCGAGTGCAACACCCGTTCCTTCGGCACGTCCACGCTCCATCACCTTTTTGAGTTCACTGGAAAAATCAATATCGCGCGCCTGATACCCGGGCGTATCGGCGTTAGCGATGTTGGCGGCTAAAATCTCCTGCCGCTGGGCGCGTAAATTGAGCGCTTCCTGCTGAAAACGTAACGCGGCGTCGAGTTTATCGAGCATGTCTCCTCCGCTGATGGCAAAATTTCAGTTCACAGCTTAAATCTCACCCGGTCTCCCCTATCGACGGAATAAGCACAAAATGCGTCGCTATTTATTCCGTTGATGCAAAACCACTGCAGGTAGAATTCATCCAACTCTGGAAACGGTGGAACTTGCGATGCAAACGTTAAAACGTGGCCTGATGGCAACCTTCTTGCTGTTTAGCCCTCTGGTGAATGCCGGGGATTTACAGGATGCGCTGACGAATTTTTTTGCCCAGAAGCTGGCGGGCTTTAGCGATGACGTTAACGTGACCATCCGCACGCCGCCGAATCTGTATCCGACCTGCGAGCAACCGTCATTCAGCGTGACGGGAACCACGAAGCTGTGGGGCAATGTGAACGTCCTGGCACGCTGCGCCAACGAAAAACGCTATTTACAGGTTGCAGTTCAGGCGACGGGCAATTATGTTGTCGCCGCCGTACCCATTGTGCGTGGCAGCGCGCTGCAGGCAAACAGCGTGACGTTAAAGCGCGGGCGTCTGGATCAGCTCCCGCCGCGGACAATGCTGGACATTAACCAGGCACAGGACGCCGTCAGCCTGCGCGATGTCGCACCGGGCCAGCCGATTCAGCTCTCCATGCTGCGCCAGGCGTGGCGTGTCAAAGCGGGACAGCAGGTGATGGTCGTTGCCAACGGAGACGGCTTTAGCATCAACAGTGAAGGGAAAGCGTTAAACAATGCCGCGGTAGCGCAAAACGCCCGCGTCAGAATGTCCTCAGGCCAGGTGGTGAGCGGAACCGTCGATTCTGATGGGAATATTCTGATTAACCTATAATCTTTTTAAAGATTTCGCGGCGCGTGCCGATAAATATTCCACTAATGATGATGTCAGGCGCAAACGCCGCGAACCCTCGATGAGGACAACACTATGAGCATTGATCGTACATCAGCCCTGAAGCCGGTAAGCGCTGTACAGCCTCGCGAAACGAACGACGCTACCCCTCAGAAAACGCGTCTGGAAAAACCGTCAACGTCTAACAGCACCAGCGTGACCCTGAGCGATGCCCAGGCAAAACTGATGCAGCCAGGCAGCAACGATATCAATATGGAACGTGTTGAAGCGCTGAAAACGGCTATTCGCAACGGTGAGCTGAAAATGGACACCAGCAAAATCGCTGATGCCCTGATTCAGGAAGCACAGAGTTTCTTACAGAGTAACTAACCGTATGAGTCGACTGTCAGAAATACTGGATCAAATGACGGTTGTCCTGAACGACCTGAAAACGGTAATGGATGCTGAACAACAGCATCTCTCTTCCGGTCACATTAACGGCAGTGCGCTGCAGCGTATTACTGAAGATAAGAGTTCGCTGCTGGCCACGCTGGATTATCTGGAGCAGCAGCGCCGCGCCGAGCAGGACTCGAAGCGCAGCGCCAATGACGATATTGCCGAGCGCTGGCAGACCATTACCGAAAAAACCCAGCATCTGCGCGATCTCAACCAGCATAACGGCTGGCTGCTTGAAGGCCAGATAGAGCGTAATCAGCAGGCGCTTGAGGTGCTGAAGCCGCATAAAGAAACCGGACTGTACGGCGCGGATGGTCAGACGGCGACGGCACGTATTGCGGGTGTAAAAAAGATTTCGATTTGACGCGTAAGCGACAAATCTTGCAGTGGGGAGCACCCTGAGGTGAACTCCCCTTTTGGCGTTTATGCCGTCCGGCGGGTAAACTCTTTCACTTTGAAGCCCAGCACGGCGAGCGTGGCAAAATACGCTACCACCCCAACGCCCACCACGGCCATCAGCCGCATCAGACGATAAGGCATCGTGCCCAGAGACCACTCCGGCATGACGTACATCATCCCGATGAGTGCCGCAGACATCACCAGCACCGCCACGACCAAACGCACGAGGAAACTTGCCCACCCCGGCTGCGGCGTAAAGATATCCTGCTTGCGCAGCTGCCAGTAAAGCAGCCCGGCATTCAGACAGGCCGCCAGACCAATAGACAGCGACAGGCCGGCATGCTTCAGCGGGCCGATAAATGCCAGGTTCATCAGCTGCGTCATAATCAGCGTTACAATGGCAATTTTCACCGGCGTTTTAATGTCCTGACGTGAATAGAACCCCGGTGCCAGCACTTTGACGACAATCAGCCCCATCAATCCCACCGAGTAAGCGACCAGCGCGCGCTGGGTCATCGCGGCGTCAAACGCGGTGAATTTCCCGTACTGGAACAGCGACACCGTCAGCGGCTTGGCGAGGATCCCCAGCGCCACCGCGCTTGGCAGGGCCAGCAGGAAGCAGAGACGCAGGCCCCAGTCCATCAGGCGGCAGTATTCGTCATGGTTGCCGCTGGCAAAGCTTTTCGACAGCGACGGCAGCAGGATGGTCCCCAGCGCCACGCCCAGCACGCCGGACGGGAACTCCATCAGGCGGTCAGCGTAGTACATCCACGAGACGGAACCCGACACCAGGAAAGAGGCAAAAATGGTGTTGATAATCAGCGAGATCTGGCTGACGGAGACGCCAAGAATGGCGGGCCCCATCTGCTTGATAACGCGCATCGCCCCGGCATCTTTCAGGTTGATGCGCGGCAGCACCAGCATGCCGATTTTCTTCAGATGCGGCAGTTGATACGCCAGCTGCAGCACGCCGCCTACGGTGACCGCCCAGGCCAGGGCCAGCACCGGCGGGTTGAAGTGCGGCGCGGCGAACAGCGCAAAACCGATCATGCTGACGTTGAGAAACGTCGGCGCAAACGCCGGAACGGAGAAGCGGTTCCAGGTGTTCAGGATAGCCCCCACCAGCGAGGCCAGCGAGATCAGCAGAATATAGGGGAAGGTAATGCGCAGAAGCTGCGAGGTCAGCGCAAATTTATCCGCCGTGTCGGCAAAGCCGGGCGCGGTCACCATAATGACCCAGGGCGCGGCCAGCATACCGACTACCGTCACCACGGCCAGCGCCAGCGTCAGCAACCCGGAGACATAAGAGACAAACACGCGCGTCGCGTCTTCACCCTGCTTGCTTTTATATTCCGCCAGAATGGGCACAAACGCCTGGGAGAACGCCCCTTCAGCAAAAATGCGACGCAGCAGGTTCGGCAGCTTGAACGCCACGAAAAAGGCATCCGTTGCCATCCCTGCACCAAAGACCCTTGCCACAATGGCATCGCGCGCAAAACCGAGAACGCGAGAGAACATGGTCATCGAGCTGACGGCCGCCAGCGATTTTAATAAGTTCATTAACGTGAATTTCCAGAACCATACGGATTTATAGACCGGGAACGCACAAGCGCCACCCGGCAAAGCCAACAAGCGGCGCTTAGTCTAACCCGATTTCAACGAATTACTATCCGCAGATGTTACAGCGAGTTATTCACTCATGGCCTCGCGCCAGAGCCGTTCCACAATGCGCTGAGCCAGAATGGCCTGCTCGCCGGACGTTTCAGGAACCGTCTGATTTTGCACGCAGGTGATAAAGTGGCGGGCACATCCTGCGAAACCTCGTTGCTCCAGAGTGCTTTGCCAGCCGGGGACCGGCTGCATCACCACGCCGCCGCCCTTCTCTTCCCGCCATTCACGCATGTCGGTAACTTCGTACAGCGCGCCGTCGGTCACCGCCTGCACGGATTCCCGCTGGCTGCCCGCGCGGCGGTGCATGCTGGTGGTGACCTGAAGATGCTCAACGGCAAAATGGTGTTCCGCATAGACCATCTGCCCCTGTTCGTTGGTGACAAGAGTGCCGCTTTTCAGCTGCGCTTCGCCGTTAGTCAGCCACAGCGCGGTGTCCACCACGTGGAGGTAGTCATCGAGAAGGGTAAAACGCAGATCGTTCGGCCCCACGCTGTCGGTGCGGTGCTTATCCATGCGCAGCGAGGCCATATTGCCGGACTGCGCCTTCAGCTGCTGGTAAAGCGGCGCGAAGCGGCGGTTGAAACCGACCATCAGCGTCAGTTTTTTACGTGCCGCCAGATCAATCAGCCGTTCGGCGTCCTGAACATTTTCCGCCAGCGGTTTATCCACGCAGACGTGAACCCCCGCATTGAGCAACTCGCTCACCACCTGATAGTGGGTTGCCGTTGAGGTATGCACAAAGACCGCATCGCACTCGCGGGCCAGATCCTGGAGCGAGGCCGCATACGGGATACGCCAGGTTTCACAGATACGTTCTGCCTTTTCTCGGGTGGGTGACCATGCCCCTTGCAGCGTCCAGTCAGACGCAGCGCCCAATACGGGCAGCCAGGCTTTCTGCGCAATACCGCCCAGCCCCACCACGCCAATGCGTAATTTTTTCACCTTTAGTCTCCCAAATGTGCCAGCAGTGCATCCAGACGCTGTTTCAGCCCGGCCACCTCGTCTTCCAGCGCCTCTACGCGCGCGGCAAGGTCGTCACGGGTTGCAGGGCTCGATTCCGTCGCCGCGCTTGCGGCGTCAACGTCGCCGCTGAAGAGATGCATGTAGCGGCTCTCGCGTTTACCCGGCTCGCGCGCCAGGCGCACCACGTAAGGGCCATCCTCACGCGCGGCCAGCCCTTCCAGGGTCTGTTCGACTTCCTGCATGTCGCTGAACTCATGCATTCGGGAAGCGCGCGTTCGCAGTTCCCCCGGCGTTTGCGCCCCGCGCAGCAGCAGCGTGGTAATAACCGCCACTTCCGCGCTGTTCAGCTTCAGATCGCCAAATTCGGAGTTACAGAAGCGCTGCTCGTATTTGGTCACACGGTTGCCGAAGCCGCTGACGGTGCGCAAATAGTGGCGCTTCACCAGCGCATCCAGCACGTCCTGAACCTCATGCTCGCTGAGATTCATTACCGGCTCGCGGTTGGTCTTCTGGTTGCAGGCCATGGTCACGGCGTTAACAGAGAGCGGATACTGCTCCGGCGTGGTGACCTGTTTTTCGAGTAAGCACCCAATCACGCGCGCTTCCGTACCGTTTAGCTGATACTTCATCTTTTCTCCTTAACGACCTGCGGTCCAGTCACGGGTGGTTAATGCCGTCAGAACGTGGTCGCGCCACTCTCCGTCTATCAGCAGATAGTCTTTGGCATAACCCTCTTTCTCAAACCCTAAACGCGCCAGCAAATTCCCGCTGCGCTGATTATGCGGCATGTAGTTCGCCATAATGCGATGGATATGCTGCGTGCGTTGCATATAGCGGATGGCTACCGTTAACGCCTCGTACATCAGCCCCTGCCCCTGCCATTTCTGGCCGATGGAATAGCCAAGGTAGCAGGCGTGAAACGATCCCCGCACCACATTTGAAAAATTGGCGATCCCGATAATCTCTTTCTCTTCTGGATCCAGCAGCGCGAAATAAAACGCGCTGCCCTGCTTATGAAATTCAGCGATCATGCTGAGGCGTGCCTGCCAGCCGGAGGGGTAACAATGGCTCTCATCCCGAACGGGTTCCCAGGGTTTTAAAAACTGGCGATTCTCGGCGTAATAATCCGCCAGACGCCAGGCATCACGCTCATGCACAAGACGAACGACCAGCCTGTCCGTTGTCAGACGCACTTTTGGCACATTACTGCGATAGCCAAACATCAATACCACTCCTTCCCGTCACTTCAGCTTACCCATTAGCTTTACTATACCTGCGCCCGTGCCGTCTGTGAAAACAGTGACATACCATTTTGACCTCTTTTCACATTTTTCGATGAGAACTCTCTATCAAAGCACCGTTTTGATAAAAAAATATTGTCGCGCCCGGGGGTGGGAAAAAACGCGGCGACACCGCAGAATGTTAGCGTGCTCACCTTCTTATTTTCCCTGGAGGGAAAATGTCCCGCGTATCACAGGCCAGGAGCCTGGGTAAATATTTCCTGCTCGTCGATAACATGCTGGTCGTGCTCGGCTTTTTTGTTGTGTTCCCCCTCATCTCGATCCGCTTTGTCGATCAAATGGGCTGGGCGGCATTAATGGTTGGGATTGCCCTGGGGCTACGTCAGTTTGTCCAGCAGGGGCTGGGCGTCTTTGGCGGCGCGATCGCTGACCGCTTTGGCGCTAAACCGATGATCGTGACCGGTATGCTGCTCCGCGCGGCAGGCTTTGCCACGATGGCGATCGCCCAGGAGCCGTGGCTGCTGTGGTTCTCCTGCTTTCTCTCCGGCATCGGGGGCACCCTGTTTGACCCGCCGCGCACCGCGCTGGTGGTAAAGCTGATTCGTCCTCAGCACCGCGGCCGCTTCTTCTCCATTCTGATGATGCAGGACAGCGCCGGGGCGGTTGTTGGCGCCCTGCTGGGCAGCTGGCTGCTGCAGTACGATTTCCGTCTGGTTTGCGCGGCCGGGGCGGTGCTGTTTATTCTGTGCGCGCTGTTTAACGGCCTCTACCTTCCGGCCTGGAAGCTGTCGACGGTAAAAGCCCCGGTGCGCGAGGGGCTAGGACGCGTCCTGCGCGACAGGCGTTTTGTCACCTACGTGTTGACCCTGACCGGCTATTACATGCTGGCCGTACAGGTGATGCTGATGCTGCCAATCATGGTGAACGATATTGCGGGCACGCCTGCTGCCGTAAAATGGATGTACGCCATTGAAGCCTGCCTGTCATTAACGCTGCTTTATCCGATTGCCCGCTGGAGTGAACGGCGTTTTCGCCTGGAGCATCGCCTGATGGCCGGGCTGTTTCTGATGACGCTGAGCATGATGCCGATCGGTCTGGTAAACACGCTTCAGCAGCTTTTTACGCTGATCTGCACCTTCTATATCGGCTCCATCATCGCCGAGCCCGCCCGCGAAACGCTGAGCGCCTCGCTTGCGGATGCGCGTGCGCGCGGCAGCTATATGGGCTTCAGCCGCCTGGGTCTGGCCTTTGGCGGTGCGCTGGGTTACGCCGGCGGCGGCTGGCTGTTCGATGCCGGCAAAGCGCTGAACCAGCCGGAACTCCCCTGGATGATGCTCGGCGTGGTGGGCGTCATGACGCTTCTCGCCCTGTGGTGGCAGTTCAGCCAGAAACGCAGCGCGAGCGGCATGCTCGAGCCTGGCGCGTAGCCTTTCCCTCGGGCGGGAGCCTCTCCCGCCCCACTTCTCAGTTTTTTCTGCTGGTTTCTGCCCATTCACGCTGACATACTGGCGTAACAGGACAGAAGCGCCGATTTTTCGTTGAGGAGCACTATGAAGAAAATTGTCTTAGCCGCGGCATTCGTTGTCAGCGGTCTGCTGGTGGGCTGTAACCAGCTTACGCAATATACCGTCAGTGAGCAGGAAATTAATCAGGCGCTGGAAAAACATAACAATTTCTCTAAAGACATTGGCGTGCCGGGGCTGGCCGATGCCCACATCGTGCTCACCAATCTCACCAGCCAGATTGGTCGCGAAGAGCCGAATAAAGTCACTCTGGCAGGCGATGCCGCGCTTGATATGACGTCCCTTTTTGGCAATCAGAAAGCCAACATCAAGCTCAAGCTGAAGGCGCTCCCCGTTTTCAACAAAGAGAAAGGGGCGATTTTCCTGCAGGAGATGGAAGTGGTCGATGCGCAGGTTTCGCCGGACAAAATGGCGCCGGTACTGCAAACCCTGATGCCCTATCTGAACCAGTCGCTGCGAAACTACTTTAACCAGCAGCCGGCGTACGTCTTAAGCGAAGACAACAGCAAGGGCGAAGCCCTCGCGAAGAAATACGCAAAAGGGATAGAGGTGAAACCGGGAGAGATCGTTATTCCTTTCACCGATTAACCTGAAGGGCGCTGCGGCGCCCTTTTTTTTACGGAAAAGTGTGCAAACGAAAACGTTTCCGCTTATGATTTGTGTCCGGCAAAAACAGCCATCCTTATGACTGATTCCTGACAAGCCGGAGCTTCCATGACTGCACAACCCCAGGTTCTTAAAATCCGCCGCCCAGACGACTGGCATATCCATCTGCGCGATGGCGATATGCTGAAAACCGTCGTGCCCTATACCAGTGAAATTTATGGCCGCGCGATTGTCATGCCAAACCTGGTTCCGCCAGTCACCACCGTCGATGCCGCCATTGCCTACCGTCAGCGCATTCTGGATGCCGTTCCGGCGGGACATGATTTCACCCCGTTGATGACCTGCTACCTGACCGATTCACTGGATCCGAACGAAGTGGAACGCGGGTTTAACGAAGGCGTATTTACGGCGGCGAAACTCTACCCGGCGAACGCCACCACCAACTCCTGCCACGGCGTCACCAGTATTGATGCCATCATGCCGGTGCTGGAGCGCATGCAGAAACTGGGCATGCCGCTGCTGGTACACGGTGAAGTAACGCATGCGGAGATTGACATCTTCGACCGTGAAGCCCGTTTTATCGAAACCGTGATGGAGCCCCTGCGCCAGCGCCTACCGGCGCTTAAGATGGTCTTTGAGCATATCACCACCAAAGACGCGGCAGAGTATGTTCGCGACGGTAACGAGCTGATCGCTGCGACCATCACCCCACAGCATATGATGTTTAACCGTAACCATATGCTGGTGGGCGGAGTGCGCCCTCACCTGTACTGCCTGCCGATCCTCAAGCGCAACGTTCACCAGCAGGCGCTACGCGAGCTGGTCGCCAGCGGATTCACGCGTGCGTTCCTGGGCACAGACTCCGCGCCTCACGCCCGCCATCGCAAAGAGGCAAGCTGCGGCTGCGCGGGCTGTTTCAACGCCCCAACGGCGCTTGCCAGCTACGCAACCGTATTTGAAGAGATGAACGCGCTGGAACATTTCGAAGCGTTCTGCTCCCTCAACGGCCCGCGCTTCTACGGCCTGCCGGTCAATGACACCTTCATTGAGCTGGAGCGCAAAGCGAGCCAGGTTGAGGAGTCTATCGCGCTGACGGATGACACGCTGATCCCCTTCCTGGCAGGTGAAACCGTAAGCTGGACGGTAAAACGCTAAAAAATCAACGCCCCTTGTTGTCAAACCGATAATATGACTGTATAAATAAACAGTATATTACACAGGGGGCATTTATGCGTATTGAAGTCACCATAGCCAAAACTACCGTTCTGCCTGCCGGCGCGCTTGACGCTCTGGCAGGCGAATTATCCCGTCGTATTAACAACACCTTTCCCGACAACGCGGGCGCCGTAACGGTGCGTTACGCCGCAGCGAACAACCTCTCCGTCATGGGTGCCGCAAAAGAAGATAAAGATCGCATCAGCGAAATCCTGCAGGAAACGTGGGAAAGCGCAGACGACTGGTTCATTACCGATTAACACTGCTCCCTCATTGTGTTTTTTGCCGGGTCGCCCCGGCTTTTTTTTGCCTAAAATCCCGTAAGTTCAAATTAATTCGGAATCTTCTTTAAAAATCGTGAGCGAAATGGTGTTTTATTGTTCGAACAATCCTAAAAAGCAGAAAAATGTGTTGCCACCTGTTTATTTTTCCCTTCGGAACCCTTATTACTTGGTATACTGAAGAAGCTTTCAGAAAAACATGCATTGAACCTCAAAGCCGTTGTCTTCTAACACGCATTAAGGGGGTTATAATGGAAAAGAATAGTGAAGTCATCCAGACCCACCCACTTGTTGGCTGGGATATCAGTAACGTAGATAGCTACGATGCGCTGATGCTGCGTTTGCACTACCAAACCCCAAATCAACTCAACCGTGACGAAGCGGAAGTTGGACAGACGCTGTGGCTAACAACAGACGTCGCCCGTCAGTTTATTTCTATTTTAGAGGCAGGTATTGCAAAAATAGAATCTGGCGACTATCAGGAAAATGAGTATAAACGGCACTAACCTTATGCCCACTTTTCACTCAACAGGCACCCTCGCGGTGCCTTATTTATTTCCCGCTTGTTTGCGCCCGCGTTGTTAATTACTCTGCTAATAAACCGTAAGTTTACGAGATGCATATGAGATACGACTTAATCATTATTGGTAGCGGCTCCGTTGGATCGGCCGCCGGTTATTACGCAACGCAGGCAGGGCTAAACGTCCTGATGATTGACGCCCACCTGCCGCCGCATAGCGAAGGTAGCCATCATGGCGACACCCGTCTCATTCGCCATGCCTATGGCGAGGGAGAGCGCTACGTTCCGCTGGTGCTTCGCGCCCAGACGCTGTGGGACGAGCTGGCGAAACAGACTGAAGAGCGCATTTTCGAACGCACGGGCGTTATCAACCTCGGTCCGGGCCGTTCAGAATTTCTCGCCAACGTCGAACGCAGCGCGAAAGCCTTTAATCTTGACGTTGAGAAGCTGGACGCGGCGGCCATTACCTCGCGCTGGCCTGAAATTACCGTCCCGGAGGATTATATCGGCCTCTTTGAAGCCAACTCCGGTGTGCTGCACTGTGAAACGGCGATCAAAACCTGGGTCGATCTTGCCGCCAAAGCGGGCTGCGCGCAGCTGTTCAATTGCCCCGTAGAGGCCATCACGCATGATGCAAACGGCGTTACGGTGAAAACCGTAGACGGGGAATATTCGGCTTCCCGCCTGCTTATTAGCGCAGGAACCTGGGTTACCCGCCTGCTCCCGGACCTGCCGATCCAGCCGGTACGCAAGGTCTTCTCCTGGTTCCAATCGGACGGGCGTTACAGCGCGCAAAATAAATTCCCGGCGTTTACCGGCGAGTTACCCAACGGCGATCAGTTCTACGGTTTCCCTTCCGAGAAGGACGCCCTCAAGATTGGAAAACACAACGGCGGGCAGGTCATCTCCTCACCTGAGGAGCGCAAGCCGTTTGGCGCCTGCCCGCAGGACGGCTCAGAAGCCTTCTCGTTCCTGCGCAATATTCTCCCGGGCGTCGGCGGCCTGCTTTATGGCGCGGCCTGTACCTACGACAACACGCCGGATGAAGACTTTATCATTGATACGCTGCCGGGACATGACAACACCCTGCTGATTACCGGGCTGAGCGGCCACGGCTTTAAGTTCGCTTCGGTGTTGGGTGAAATCGCCGCGCAGTTTGCCCAGGGTATCACGCCGCAGTTTGATCTGACGCCGTTCTCACTCTCGCGTTTTAACGGATAATCGGCCACGGGCTCCGGCGGTATCGGGGCCCGTTTTCTTCGGACTCAAATGTGGGGCGTTATGCGCAGGATAGTGGATTTCCTCATCAAAAACATTCGCGAACACTTTATGCTCTATATCTTATTGTGGGCGCTGCTCGCTATCGTTGATGTTATATACATTGTGTTTTATTGAAAGTGACAATTGACATTAACTGACGTTACTTTATGTTTATTTAAGGTTTTTTTCTCCTGCTAATACGTCTTGCACGAAGCCATTGAATTAATCTTGCCGTTTCTTTTCAAAATCGCTGAAATAAATAAAATAAAAATCAATAGTCAATTATTTCAGTTGCAATATCGCGTCTTCCCGTTCATTTTTACCTTTCGGTTAATTTGAAAATGGACATTCTGATGCAATTGCGTAACTCCTCCCGGCGCTACGGAATAATATCCATAAGCTTGCACTGGATATTTGCCATTGCCGTCTACGGTATGTTCGGACTTGGACTCTGGATGGTCACGCTCAGCTATTACGATGGCTGGTATCATCAGGCACCCGAGCTGCATAAAAGCATCGGGGTTCTGCTGATGCTGGGGCTGGTATTTCGCGCCATCTGGCGACATATTTCCCCACCGCCCGCGCCACTAAAGACATATGGAAAAATAACCCGCGTCAGCGCCGTTGCCGCGCATATTGCGCTCTACGCGCTGCTCTTCGCCATTCTGATCAGCGGCTATCTCATTTCAACGGCAGACGGCAAACCGATTAGCGTTTTTGGCCTGTTCGAGGTTCCGGCAACGCTCAGCGATGCCGGGGCTCAGGCCGATACGGCAGGCGTCGTTCACCTCTGGCTTGCCTGGAGCGTGGTGATCCTGTCCGTACTGCACGGGCTCGCCGCCCTTAAACACCATTTTATTGATAAAGACGATACGCTTAAGCGCATGCTTGGCCGCTCGTCAGTTGACTCTGGAGCATAAAATGAAAAAACACCTGCTGGGTATTGCCCTCGGTTCTCTGTTATTCACCGCCGGTTCTGCCGTAGCGGCTGACTATAAAATTGATAAAGAGGGCCAGCACGCTTTCGTCAATTTCCGCATTCAGCACCTGGGATACAGCTGGCTGTACGGCACCTTTAAAGATTTCGACGGCACATTTACTTTTGACGAGAAAAATCCTGCGGCAGATAAAGTCAATGTGACCATTAATACGAACAGCGTCGACACGAACCATGCTGAGCGCGATAAACACCTGCGCAGCGCAGAGTTCCTCAACGTCACAAAATTCCCACAGGCCACCTTCACCTCCACGGAAGTGAAGAAAGACGGTGATAAATTGGCTATTACCGGGAATCTGACGCTGAATGGCGTAACCAAACCCGTTACTCTGGATGCGAAATTGATCGGTCAGGGCGACGATCCGTGGGGCGGAAAACGCGCAGGTTTTGAAGCGGCGGGTAAAATTCACCTGAAAGATTTTAATATCACAACGGATTTAGGCCCGGCGTCGCAGGACGTTGAGCTGGTTATTTCCGTTGAAGGTGTGCAGCAGAAGTCGTAATAGATTCGCCCGGCAGGCTTTCGCCGTGCCGGGCGTTATTATCATTCCGGGTCAGGAATACCCAGTTTGGTATTCAGACGGCCGCGTGATTTATTAAAAATCTTATTACCGTTTTCACGCCCCGCACGACGACGACGCTGCTCTTCTTCCGGCAGGACGCTCTCTTCGCTGCACAGCTCGCTACAGCAGCCGTTAAACTTCTCGGCACAGGCCGGGCACTGAATAAACAGCAGATGACACCCGTCGTTTTTGCAGTTGGTGTGGGTATCGCACGGCGCGCCGCACTGGTGGCACTGGGCAATCACATCTTCTGAAATGCGCTCGCCCATGCGCTCGTCAAAGACGAAGTTTTTACCGATAAAGCGTACCGGTAAGCCCTGCTCACGGGCGCGGCGGGCGTACTCAATAATACCGCCTTCAATGTGCCAGACCTTGTTGAACCCATTGTGCTTCATCCACGCGCTGGCCTTCTCGCAGCGGATACCGCCGGTGCAGTACATAACGATTTTTTTATCCTTATGCTCCTGCATCATCTCCACCGCTTTAGGCAGTTGCTCGCGGAAGGTATCGGCCGGAATCTCCATCGCGTTTTCGAAATGCCCCACTTCGTACTCGTAGTGGTTACGCATATCAATGAACACGGCATCCGGATCGTCCAGCATCGCATTCACTTCCGCGGCCTTCAGATATTCGCCGACGTCCGCCGGGTTAAACTCAGGATCGTCAATACCGTCCGCCACGATGCGTTCACGCACCTTCATGCGCAGCACCCAGAACGATTTTCCATCGTCATCCAGGGCAATGTTCAGGCGTAAGCCGTTGAGGGCCGGGTCGAAGCTATAAAGCGCGTCGCGGAACGCATTCACTTTGCTTTCCGGCACGCTAATCTGCGCGTTAATGCCTTCGCGGGCAAGGTAGACGCGCCCGAAAACGTTCAGTGCCGTGAAGGCCTGATAAAGCGCATCGCGGGTCGCCTGCGGATCGTCGATGGTGAAGTATTTGTAGAAGGAGATGGTCGTGCGCGGTTCGGTTTCAGCCAACATGCGCGCCTTTAACATCTCATTCGAAACGCGGTTGTGTAACACTGGCATGGTGTACAAGTCCTGCAATCGTCAGAGAGAATGAAAAATCGGTCGGCATCATATAGCAAACAAAACCAATTTACATCCACACAATTTACGCTACATTTCACACACCCTGATGAATCAGGCTTAACAATTGCCGTCGTCGTGCAGGTTTCGACGGCAGATATTTTGGCTACGTCTTAAAAGATGCGACAATAGCGAAACAGGACGTTTGAACACAGGAAAGACATGACCCAGTTACCAAAATTTACCGTCGCCCTTTTGCACCCCCGCTATTGGATGACCTGGCTTGGCATTGGCTTTTTATGGCTACTGGTACAGCTTCCCTACCCTGTTATCTTCCGGTTAGGTAAATCATTAGGCCGACTCGCGCAAACGCTTATGAAGCGCCGCGCCCGCATCGCGTATCGTAACCTTGAGCTGTGCTTTCCGCAGATGAGCGAGGCAGAGCGCCATGATATGGTCTCAAAGAATTTCGAATCCGTCGGCATGGGTCTCATGGAGACCGGCATGGCGTGGTTCTGGTCGGACAAACGTATGGCCCGCTGGAGCAAGGTTACAGGCACCGGCATGGAGCCGGTGCATACGCTTCAGGCCAATCAGACCGGCGTGCTGCTGATCGGCGTCCATTTCCTGACGCTCGAAATCGGGGCGCGTATGTTTGGCATGCAGGCGCCCGGCATCGGGGTTTACCGTCCTAACGACAACCCGGTTATCGATCTCATCCAGACCAACGGCCGCATGCGCTCCAACAAAAGCATGATCGACCGTAAGGATCTGAAGGGCATGATCCGCGCGCTGAAGTCCGGTGAAGTGGTCTGGTATGCCCCCGATCACGACTATGGTCCCCAGGCCAGCGTCTTTGTCCCCTTCTTCGCCGTTGATGAGGCCGCCACAACCACCGGCACCTGGATGCTGGCGCGGATGTCCAAAGCCGCCATCGTTCCCTTTGTTCCCCGCCGTATGCCGGATGGCTCAGGCTACGAGCTGATGATGCTTGAGCCGGAACTCGCGCCGCCGCTGGAAGATGCGGAAACTACCGCGCGCTGGATGAACGGCGTTGTGGAGAAGTGCATCATGCTGGCACCCGAGCAGTACATGTGGCTGCATCGACGCTTTAAAACGCGGCCAGAAGGCACGCCTTCCCGCTATTGATCCTCATGCGGCCCTCAGGGCCGCATGCTATTTTAGCTTTAAAAGCTCCCCCTCATTGCGGCAATCATAACCCAGGCGCATAATTAGCAGGCTTATTACTTCATGCCTCAGGTGCTCTGCACCTCACTATGCGGATTGTTATGACACCCTCAGATGCCCCCATAAACTGGAAGCGTAACCTCACGGTTGCGTGGCTTGGCTGTTTTCTTACCGGCGCGGCGTTTAGCCTGGTCATGCCTTTCCTGCCGCTCTACGTCGAACAGCTGGGCGTGACGGGCCATAGCGCGCTCAACATGTGGTCTGGCCTGGTATTCAGTATCACGTTTCTCTTTTCCGCCATCGCCTCGCCCTTCTGGGGCGGCCTTGCCGACCGCAAGGGACGTAAAATCATGCTGCTGCGTTCGGCGCTGGGGATGGCGATAATCATGGCGCTGATGGGCGTGGCGCAGAACGTCTGGCAGTTCCTGATATTGCGCGCATTGCTGGGCTTATTGGGCGGATTTATTCCCAACGCGAACGCCCTGATCGCCACGCAAATTCCTCGCCATAAGAGCGGCTGGGCGCTTGGCACGCTGTCAACCGGTGGCGTGAGCGGCGCCCTGCTTGGGCCGCTGGCGGGGGGATTACTGGCGGATAACTACGGCCTGCGCCCGGTCTTTTTCATCACCGCCAGCGTGCTGTTCCTGTGCTTTATCGTCACCCTGGTCTGCATCCGTGAAAAATTTACGCCCGTCGCCAAAAAAGAGATGCTTCACGCCAGAGACGTGCTGACCTCGCTTAAAAATCCCAGACTGGTGCTGAGCCTGTTCGTAACGACATTGATCATTCAGGTGGCAACCGGATCGATCGCTCCTATTCTCACCCTATACGTTCGCGACCTGGCGGGTAACGTCAGCAATATTGCGTTTATCAGCGGGCTGATTGCCTCCGTGCCCGGCGTGGCGGCGCTGGTTAGCGCACCGAGGCTAGGGAAATTGGGTGACCGGGTCGGCCCGGAAAAGATCCTGATCTTCGCACTGATCGTTTCCGTCCTGCTGCTGATCCCCATGTCGATGGTGCACTCTCCGTGGCAGCTGGGCGTGCTTCGCTTTTTGCTGGGCGCCGCCGACGGGGCGTTGCTACCCGCCGTACAGACCCTGCTGGTCTACAACTCCACGAACCAGATTGCCGGGCGTATTTTCAGCTATAACCAGTCGTTTCGCGATATCGGTAACGTCACCGGGCCGCTTCTCGGGGCGGGTATTTCCGCCAGCTTCGGTTTTCGCGCCGTCTTTATCGTGACGGCAGGCGTGGTGCTGTTCAACGCGATTTACTCGTGGTTCAGTTTATCCCGCGCGTTACGGCCAGTGACGGAATAAGAAGAACGCCTGACGGCTTATTTTCGCATTCATACTTGCAGAATCTGATATTCAGCTATTCTTTCCCTGAAACCTTCTGGAAAACAGGGAGACACCAATGACCATGTACGCCACGCTGGAAGAAGCTATTGACGCCGCTCGTGAAGAGTTCCTTGCCGATAATCCCGGCGTTGAGGAAGAAGATGCTGACGTGCAACAACTTAATATCCAAAAATATGTTCTGCAGGATGGGGATATTATGTGGCAGGCCGAATTCTTTGCCGACGAAGGTGAAGAAGGGGAATGTTTGCCGGTCCTGAGCGGTGCAGGGGCGCAGGCCGTGTTTGATGGCGACTATGATGAAATCGAGTTACGCCAGGAATGGCTGGAGGAGAATACGCTGCACGAGTGGGATGAGGGCGAATTTCAGCTCGAGCCACCGCTGGATACGGAAGAAGGTCAAACCGCAGCCGATGAATGGGACGAGCGTTAATTTACGCTACTCGTACGGGCCGTGGCTGGCATCAATGGGCAGCAGCAGCGTGTCGAAAATCAGCGAGAACGGCAGATCGAGCACCGTCAGGTAGCGCCATGCGGAATCACGGACATCCCATTTTACGCCCGGGTAGTACTGGTTGCCATGGCCCTGACCTGGAATGGTGCGGCTGATGATGCTGCCGCAGCCGCTCAGCAGGCATGCCATCATGACGACGATGATTATTTTCATCAGTAACCTCTAAAAAAATACCGGCCTCACAGCCGGTATTTTATCTGGCGGGTGGCGCTTTGCTTACCCGCCTTGCTTAACCGCTTACTTCGCCTTCAGCGCCAGCGGGTTCAGCTTCAGCTCTTTGTAGTAGTTCACCCACGAAGAGTACTTCTCCGGAGCGGACCATACGCGATAGTGAAGTCTTGCCATCGTGACCGGATCGCTCAGCAGCACCAGACGACGGTCGCGATTGAGTTTTTCCGGGGTCTCGTTAAGCGCCTGCTCAACGTGACGATCGCGGGCAATCTCCAGCACCTGGCTTGCGCGGTGGCGCGCGGTGGCCATTGCCGTCGCCAGAGCGTTGAATGACGGATTAAACACGGCGTGCATAAAGCCATCGTCCAGCGTACGGTTGCGGTTCTGCTCCAGATAGGTATCGGTATCCACCAGCACCTGCGGCGGGGAATACTCTTCCGGGATCAGGAACAGCTTCCAGCGCTTGGTCCGCAGCCCTACCGTTGAACGGCTGGAGATCACGGACACAAACGGCGACAGGATCAGCGAGAAGACAATCGGCGCCAGCCAGAACAGGAAGCGCAGATCCAGCCAGGCCATTCCGGCCGCCCACACCAGGCCCAGCAGCAGCTGAGACCCGTGGCGCATGAAGGCTTCACTCCACGGCGTGGAGTCGTCATCACGCTGCGGTGAGTTCCAGACCACTTCCCAGCCCAGGAAGGCACTGACCACAAACACGGTGTGGAACAGCATACGCACCGGCGCCAGCAGCACGGAGAACAGCACTTCCAGCAGCAGCGAAAGGGTGACGCGGAAGAATCCGCCGTACTCTTTCGAGCCTTTGCACCAGATCAGGATGATACTGAGCAGCTTAGGCAGGAACAGCAGCACCATGGTGGAAGCAAACAGCGCAATCGCCAGCTCCGGACGCCACTGCGGCCACACCGGGAACAGCTGGCGCGGTTGCAGGAAGTATTGCGGCTCCGTCAGGGCATGGACGACCTGCAGCGCAGTGGAGAGCGCGAGGAACATAAACCACAGCGGTGCGGAGAGATAAGACATTACGCCCGTCAGGAACACCGCACGGTGAACCGGGTGCATCCCTTTTACGAGGAACAGGCGGAAGTTCATCAGGTTACCGTGACACCAGCGGCGGTCGCGCTTGAGCTCGTCCAGCAGGTTCGGCGGCAGCTCTTCGTACGATCCCGGCAGGTCGTAGGCAATCCAGACGCCCCAGCCAGCACGACGCATCAGCGCCGCTTCCACGAAGTCATGCGACAGAATCGAACCGGCAAACGAACCCTCGCCCGGCAGCGGCGCCAGCGCACAGTGTTCGATGAACGGCTTCACGCGGATAATGGCGTTGTGGCCCCAGTAGTGCGACTCACCCAACTGCCAGAAGTGCAGACCGGCGGTAAACAGCGGGCCGTAAACACGTGTGGCGAACTGCTGGCAGCGCGCGTACAGGGTGTCCATGCCGGATGCTTTTGGCGAAGACTGAATGATCCCCGCGTTCGGGTTGGCTTCCATCAGACGTACCAGACCGCTCAGGCAGTCACCGCTCATGACGGAGTCAGCATCCAGCACGACCATGTAGCTGTACTGGTTACCCCAGCGGCGGCAGAAGTCATCGATGTTGCCGCTTTTACGCTTCACGCGACGGCGGCGGCGGCGGTAGAAGATCTGTCCTTCGCCCTGCACTTCCGCAATCAGCTCCATCCAGGCTTTTTGCTCTGCCACGCAGATATCCGGGTTGTAACTGTCGCTCAGGATGTAAACGTCGAAATGTGCCGCATTACCGGTTGCCTTTACGGACTCCCAGGTTGCACGCAGCCCCGCAAATACGCGGTCAACGTCTTCGTTACAGATAGGCATAATCAGTGCGGTACGGTGCTCGGGATTGAGGGGTTCATCCCCGACCGTTGACGCCGAAATGCTGTACTTGTCCCGTCCCATCAGCAGCTGCAGGAAGCCCATCAGCGCGGTCCAGAAACCGGCCGAGACCCAGCAGAAGAGGACCGCGAACAGCAGGAGGATGCCGCTCTGCAGGATATACGGCAGCAGTTGCATGAAGGAGACCCAGAGATCCTGGCCCATCATGTCCGTCGGGTTGATAAACGCCCAGCCCTGGTAAGGCAGAATGGTTTTCATATACCAGGTCGCGACAACCGTCTGCGCCAGCGTCAGAAGCAGCAGGATATAACGGCGAATTGTCCCCACGGTACGCCATTTCTGTTCGGAGGCCTGCTCTTCTTTCGTCAGGCGCGACAGATAGCGCGGCGTGACGTCACGCCCGCGCAGGCGATCCCAGAAGCGGCCAACCGGGTTGGTGCGCCATGGATCGGGGAACATTGAGGAACGCGTCGCTTTCGGCATCGCCTGAAGCTGATCGCGTCCTTCGTCGTCTTTAATCAACTGCCCTTCTGCCAGCGAGTCCGGCCAGGCCTGCTCCAGACGCGCCTTGACTGACCCCAGCGGCGTATCATCATCACGGGAAAACTGACGATGTTCGCCATCCAGCGCGGTATGAACCGCGCGGATGTCGCTCTTAGGCAGCGCCGCTTTTTCGATATCCGTCAGCGGCATGGCATCAATATATTCAGATGTATTATTCATTGGCAGGTAGCTGGTAGCTCCAGGTTTCACTCAGCGGCTGATCTTCACTGACCAGCGCAGCGCGCATTTCAGTGGTCTGTTTCGGATCTTTCACTTTCACACGCAGGGTCAGACGCCAGCCTTTGGTTACCGGGTTGTAACGCACGGTGTTCTCTACTATTTCACCGTTGTCACCGATGCTGGCCTGGGCCGACACCGCAGTATCAGGAGACAGTTTCTTCATATCCTGGCCGGTGAAGTCCACGACAAACGCTACCGTACCGTCAGGCTGACGGATCAGGTTAGACTGCTTCACGTCACCCGTAGAGCGGCGAGTCTGCGTCACATACGCGTTATCCGGCGCATGCAGCTTATCTTCATCGCGGCTGAAGGTAATGGTGTACTTGAAGTTCATCTCTTTACCGGCTTCCGGCAGCTGATCCGGCGTCCAGTATGCGACGATGTTGTCGTTGGTTTCGTCGTTGGTTGGAATTTCAACCAGCTCTACCTTGCCTTTACCCCAGTCGCCTTTCGGCGTAACCCAGGCGCTTGGACGCAGGTCATAGCGGTCGTCGAGATCTTCAAAGCGAGAGAACTGACGGCCACGTTGCAGCAGGCCAAAGCCCTGCGGGTTTTCCATCGCAAAGCTGCTGACCGCCAGATGTTTCGGGTTATTCAGCGGACGCCAGATCCACTCACCGTTACCGGCATGAATAGACAGACCGTTAGAGTCATGCAGTTCCGGGCGGAAGTTGGTTGCCGGTGACGGCTGGTTCGGCCCAAACAGGAACATACTGGTCAGCGGAGCGACGCCCAGTTTGCCCACTTTGTCACGCAGGTAAACCTTAGACTGCACGTCAACGACCGTGTCACGACCTGGCATAATCACAAAGCGATAGGCACCGGTTGCGCGTGGGGAATCCAGCAGCGCATAAATAGTCAGACGTTTGTCCGTTGGTTTTGGACGCTCAATCCAGAACTCGCGGAAACGCGGGAACTCTTCACCTGATGGCAGCGCGGTATCAATAGCCAGACCGCGTGCAGAAAGCCCGTACACCTGCCCCGCGCCAATCACGCGGAAGTAGCTGGCGCCAAGCATGCTAACGATTTCGTCGTTTTTATCTTTGCTGTTGATCGGGTAAAGCACCTTAAAGCCTGCGAAGCCCAAGTCTTTCACCGTATCTTTGTCGTGCTGCACATTGCCAAAATTGAAGTAATCCGGGCTGTACTTGATCTTACGTACCGCGGTCGCCGTCACTTCATTGATGGCAACAGGCGTGTCGAAGTACATACCCTGATGATAAAATTCAAGCTTGAACGGGGTTTTAACGTTGTTCCAGTACGCTTTATCGTGGTTGAACTGGATCTGCTGATAGTCCGCATACTTCATGTCGCGGAAAACGGAGGGCAGGTTACTTTTCGGCGCTTCGTAGCTCTTGCCTGCCATCGATTTTGCCTGTTTTGCGACATCGTCGATGTTAAAGGCCAGTGCCGATGAGGTATACAGTGATAACACCACCGCAACACCCAACCAACGCATTTTCATCATCTGTGGTTTATGTTTCATAATAAGTAAGCACTTCCCCCTTTGTGTGCTTATATCGATCCGATCCATTTTAATGGAAACTCAGGCAATCCGACAACATAATCACTGCTTTGTTCAGCTGCTGGCTCATGGATTAAGCAAATGAAAGAACCCGTTATTCACTTTGCGTGCTTATCCTGGAGACAGTGTGTCGGTCTTGGTGTAGGGTTGGCGTCGAATGTAACCATTATGAGCCTTAGGGATAAGGCGAAAAGTCTGAGAATGCGCAACGTTATATGAGCACAACACCAACAGAACGTGAATATTTCCTCGACTCGATCCGGGCATGGCTGATGCTATTGGGGATCCCCTTTCATATTTCACTGATTTACTCCAGCCACACGTGGCATGTTAATAGCCAGATGCCCTCCTGGTGGCTGACGCTGTTTAATGACTTTATTCACGCCTTCCGCATGCAGGTGTTTTTTGTCATCTCCGGCTATTTCTCGTACATGCTTTTTTTACGCTATCCGCTTAAGCGCTGGTGGAAAGTGCGCGTGGAGCGCGTAGGCATTCCCATGTTGACCGCCATACCGCTGCTGACGCTGCCGCAGTTCATTATGCTGCAATACGTTAAAGGCAAGGCGGAGAACTGGCCGAATCTCTCGCTGTATGAAAAGTACAACACGCTGGTCTGGGAGCTGGTGTCTCACCTCTGGTTCCTGCTGGTTCTGGTGGTGCTGACCACGGTCAGTCTGGTGATTTTCAGCCGCCTGCGCCGTCATCTCAGCACGACAGCAGATTCTTTCTTCGCTAACGTCACGCTGGGCAAACTGTCGGTGCTCTTCTTACTGCTGGGGATCGCCTATGCCGCGGTGAGACGCACGCTGTTTATTGTCTATCCGCCGATACTGAGCGACGGCCTGTTCAATTTTGTGGTGATGCAGTCGCTGTTCTACATTCCATTCTTTTTGATTGGCGCGCTGGCCTTTATTCATCCGAGGCTTAAAGCGCTGTTTACCACCCCGTCTCCGTGGTGCGCGGTGGGTGCGGCCATTGCCTTCGTGGCCTACCTGCTGAACCAGCGCTACGGGAGCGGCGACGCCTGGATGTATGAAACGGAAAGCGTGATCACCATGCTGTTGGGCTTGTGGATGGTGAACGTGGTGTTCGCGCTCGGCCACCGTTTGCTGAACTTTAAGTCCAGCCGCGTGACCTACTTCGTCAATGCCTCACTGTTTATCTATCTGGTGCACCACCCGTTGACGCTGTTCTTCGGGGCATACATCACGCCGCATATCGCATCCAACACGCTGGGCTTCTTTACCGGGCTGGTGTTTGTGGTGGGGATTGCCATCGTACTTTACGAGATCCATCTGCGGATCCCTCTTCTGCGCTTCCTGTTTTCAGGAAAACCTCAGCCGAAAGCCGCCTGAGCAGTGCGGCGCACTCACGGTGCGCCGCCTTCGCTTCAGCTCTCCAGCTCTTGTCTGCGCTGAGTCAGAAGCCGCTGATAAAGATGCGTGGTGTCTTCATCGAAGCAGACAAAAATCACCTTCTCTGGCAGCGGTTTAAGCGACAAATAGCGGTAAACCGTTTCGACGGCGATGGTCGCCGCTGCCGCCTTAGGATATCCATACACGCCGGTGCTGATGGCCGGGAACGCCATCGTTTTATAGCCGTTGTCGGCGGCAAGCCGCAGACAGTTTCGGTATGCCTCCTCCAGAAGGCTCGCTTCATGCTGGTCTCCGCCATGCCACACGGGCCCGACAGCATGAATCACCGCTTTGGCAGGAAGGTTGCCCGCCAGCGTAATCACCGCATGGCCCGGAGGGCATTCACCCTGTTGCTGACGCACGATTTTACAGGCTTCCAGTAACTGCGGTCCGGCAGCCCGGTGAATAGCGCCGTCTACGCCTCCTCCCCCCATCAGGGAAGGATTGGCCGCATTGACGATGACGTCGACATGAACTGTCGTAATATCGCCATGAATAACTTCAATTTGCGGTTTCATAAAGCCCCTCTGCTGCCCGCCTTTTTTATAAGTGTATCGCAGAGGGGTTATTGAGAAAAACGATAGGCATAAAACCGCGCCCACCGGCGGGCGCTCACGGGTATTAACGGTACTGGATCTGTACAACCGCGAGCGTTTTTTCAGGACTCAGGTACGTCATATTCACTGTCGCCAGGCCGGAAGCCGTCGCTTTGCCGTTCAGCGCGTCACCGTAACTCACCATACGCGTTTGCATACGATTTTTTTCCGGACACGACACCGACAGTTGCCGTTGCTGCTGGGTAACTTCGCAAGGGTCAGCAACGATTGCGCCGCGAAAGTGAATAACGCCGCCCTGCGCGAGCGTGGCCGAATAAGCTGGAGCGATAAATGCCGAAACAAGCAGGCCCAAACCTGAAATAAGATGTGCAAACGAGTGGGTCACGATATGTACTCCTCAATGAAAATCGTCCATGAGGGGCAAACGCGCTTCATTATGCAAACGAAGGCTGACGTTACGGAACCTAACAACGCAGTTCCTGATAACAGCTTAGTTCAACGGCAAATATTCACAATGCATTGATTTCATGAATATTTACAGCGCACCCCCGGCTGGCGACCACTGCTGTGATAAATGAAGCGCTTTTCCATCCGTGACGGTGACAACGATGTTGATCGTGTCTTCCGCAGAAATAGTTAAACTCAACCGCGTTAAATCAATCGGCTGATTAGCGGGAATAAAAAGGGTATTTTGCTGTCGCGAAGCACTTTGCCCACTCTGCCCTTCCTTCAAAGAGAGGATCTGGACCTGACAATCACACGGTTCCGTCAACATGACCTGCGGAATAATGGTCGTCATATTTCCCTGCTTTGACGTTTGAAAGGTTATCTGGCCGGAAAGCGCGGCAAGGAGAATGAAGGTATTCATGAGGAACTCCCGAAAAAAAACAGGGCATCGGCCCTGTTTTTTTTGTAGTACAGATTACCGTATCAGTACTGATGCGCTGTCGCGTGGTTACCAAAGCCGATCTGGGTAACGTTGACGGTGGAGTTAGACGCCGTCTGGTCTACGAGCGCACCGTTAAGGCCGCCGTACTGGCTAACATTCATAACGGATTTTTTGCTGTTCCACTGATCGAGTGTCGCACTGTTGCCAAAGCCGTTCTGGGTCAGGTTGATTTTGCTGTCGTCAGAACCCTGACCGACATCAGCCCCGTTACCGCCACCGGTCTGGCTAATATTAAGAACGGAATTTCTGGCATCTGTCTGCAACGCCAGCGCGGAGTTACCGCCACCGTTCTGATAAATATTCAGGGTTGAATTTGGACCACTGTTTCCGCCCTGGCCATGACCGTGTCCATGACCCCATCCGCCCTGATTAATCATACCAGCCATAGCACTACCAGAAACGACGATTGCTGCAAGTGCTGCCACTTTGATAAATTTCATGGTAAACCCCCATCGGATTGATTAACGTCGTCGCGAAATAGCTAGCGCTGAATAACGCGAATTGCCATCTGCGACTGTTTCTGCACTACAACTGCGGTTTTCTGCGTACCGTACTGCGTAATATTTGCTCTATTACCCGACCCTTTCTGGATAATTTTCGCACTATTACCATATCCATCCTGCGTAATACCTGCATCGTTCCCGTTACCGCTCTGATCGATCCAGGCAATATTGTAAGTCCCTGATTGATCAACTCTCGATCTGTTGCCTGCCCCATCCTGAGAAATGACGGACAAGAGTTTCGATCCTTCCTGGCGAAGCTGAGCGTCATTAAATACGCCCTGTTGACCAATAATGGCTGCCTGATTTAATGATGAATAACTTAATTCATTAACCGCAAAATTATATTCAGCGTTTGCTAAATCTGAATTCGCGGCGGTTACAAATCCAGGCGCACCCAGTAATGTAAACATCAAAAATAACGATGTGTTTTTCATGTTGTCACCCTGGACCCGGCTACCTGAAAACACCCTGATCGTATTTCGTATTAAACGACTCGTTTTTGTTAACGCGTCGTTACGGTGATGAGTATGTCCGCTGAAACATTTTAAATATCTCACCCGCGCGGCTTATTTTTATTTTTCAGGTCACCACAAAGTTGTAATTTGCACCATAAAAGGCATGACACAGGCCGTTTTTATTTTTTATGAAATATTTATGCGCGACATGTTGTACAACGGCGAGAAAACCGTCCATGCCCCTTCCCGCGTTGTTTAAGCGTAACGCCAGGATGACATTTTCTTCAGGGCGTGACACAAGGCGAGTTTTCTTAAGCCAGAAAAACCAGAACGGCATAACTTAGAAAGTATCAGTTACTCATACCTGGGTACAAACTAAAGAAAATAATAAATACCCATAAATATTAACTATTTAATTATATTTGTATGATTTTTAAAATCTATGCACAACTATTTCCATGTACAACTTTCATATCAAATAACAACATTCAAAATCTGCATTTTTCACAAATTAATATTGATTTTTACATCTTGTTACATGATTAACACTTGCTTTAAAATTCGTAAAAGCTAGATTGAAATTAGATGTACGAAATTGGTTTTATATTTACCTCCCTGTGGAGGTTATGTTCTGATTCTACACACAGCAGTGCAACATCTGTCAGTACTTCTGGTGCCCTCTTCTTTACAGAGAGGGCGGCTGTCAGGTGCCAAAAATAAGTGGGGTTTCATCATGTATAATGAAGTCCATAGTTTACATGGTCATACATTACTGTTGATCACAAAACCTTCTCTGCAAGCGACAGCTTTATTACAACATTTAAAGCAATCTCTATCACTGAACGGGAAATTGCATAATATTCAACGTTCTTTTGATGATATTGCGCCTGGCAGCATCATTCTGTTTGATATGATGGAAGCCGATAAAAAGCTTATCCATTACTGGCAAGATAACTTAAGCAGGAAAAACAATAATATCCGCGTGTTATTATTGAATACGCCTGATGAATATCCTTTCAGAGATATTGAAAGCTGGCCGCATATCAATGGCGTGTTCTACGTCACTGAAGAAGAGGTTCGGGTGGTAGATGGTCTGCAAGGCATATTGCGCGGCGAATGCTATTTCTCGCAAAAGCTGGCCAGCTACCTCATCACGCACTCCGGAAATTACCGCTATAACAGTTCGGAATCAGCGCTGCTCACCCACCGTGAGAAAGAGATCCTGAACAAATTACGCATTGGTGCTTCAAATATTGAAATCGCCCGTTCGTTATTTATCAGCGAAAATACGGTAAAGACGCACCTTTATAATCTTTTCAAGAAGATAGCTGTTAAAAACCGAACTCAGGCGGTTTCATGGGCAAACGATAACCTCAGGCGTTAATCACATGAAGCGCACGTTGAGTTGGATCGCCGCAGCGAGTCTCCTGCTCGCTGCAGGGAACCTGCAGGCCGTTGAGGTCGAAGTTCCCGGATTGTTAACTGACCACACTGTCTCATCGATCGGGCAAAGTTTTTACCGGGCCTTCAGCGATAAATGGGACAGTCCTTACACGGGTAATTTAACAATCAACGAGCGGCCCAGTGCACGATGGGGAAGCTGGATAACCATAACGGCCAATCAGGACGTTATTTATCAAACATTTTTATTCCCCTCGAAAACAGACTTCGAAAAAAACGTAGCCTTAGCACTGGCTCAAACTGAAGACGCTATTAATCGCCTGCAAATAGATAAAGCCCTATTAAGCACCAGCGATTTAGCAAAAGATGAGTTCTAGCGAACCGATATGCGGAGGCTGTCATGCGTATTGCATATGCAGTTGTTTCGATCATGCTTATTGCTCCCCTGAGCTGGGCCGGAAATATGACCTTCCAGTTCCGTAACCCTAACTTTGGCGGTAACCCCAACAACGGTGCCTTTCTGCTGAATCAAGCTCAGGCACAAAACTCCTATAAAGATCCGAGCTTTCAGGATTTTACCGTTGATACCCCTTCCGCACTGGATAACTTCACCCAGGCTATCCAGTCGCAGATTTTAGGGGGATTGCTGACCAACATTAATACCGGCAAACCCGGCCGAATGATGACCAACGACTTTATCGTCGACATCGCCAACAGGGACGGACAGCTCCAGTTGAATGTGACCGATCGTAAAACCGGAAAAACTTCCACCATAGAGGTTTCCGGCCTGCAAAATAATTCAACTGACTTTTAAACAATAGCTAAATAAGGACAACGACCATGCAGCGCTTCCTGATATTTGTTGCAGTGTGCTTATTGAGCGGTTGTTTAACTGCTCCGCCTAAAGAAGCTGCAAAACCCACATTAATGCCGCGGGCCCAGAGTTACCGTGATTTAACCCATTTGCCTTCACCTACGGGCAAGATATTTGTCTCGGTATACAACATTCAGGATGAAACCGGACAATTTAAGCCTTATCCGGCAAGTAACTTCTCCACCGCGGTGCCGCAAAGCGCCACCGCCATGCTGGTGACTGCACTTAAAGATTCGCACTGGTTTATTCCGCTGGAACGCCAGGGGCTTCAGAACCTGTTAAATGAACGAAAAATCATTCGTGCCGCGCAGGAGAATGGCACCGTTGCGGACAATAACCGGATGCCTCTGCAGTCTCTGGCCGCCGCAAACGTGATGATTGAAGGGTCGATTATCGGTTACGAGAGCAACGTGAAATCGGGTGGCGTGGGCGCGCGCTACTTCGGTATCGGCGCAGATACCCAGTACCAGCTTGACCAAATTGCGGTTAACCTGCGCGTCGTGAACGTCAGTACCGGTGAAGTGCTCTCTTCGGTCAACACCAGCAAAACGATATTGTCTTATGAAGTTCAGGCTGGGGTATTCCGCTTTATTGATTATCAGCGCCTGCTGGAGGGAGAAATTGGCTACACCTCTAACGAACCGGTCATGATGTGTCTGATGTCAGCCATTGAAACCGGCGTGATCTTCTTAATCAACGATGGTATCGATCGCGGGCTGTGGGATCTGCAAAACAAAGCGGACGTGCAGAACCCGATCCTGGTGAAATACCGTGATATGTCGGTGCCTCCGGAATCCTGACGGGCAGCGCATAAAAAAAGGCGAGATGATTATCTCGCCTTTTTTTTATTCACTCACCGCGGTGATGTTTTGCGTTTTTTCCCGTCGCGCCGCCAGCCAAAGACCGCTGTTCTTCATGGCGTAGCCAAACAGCAGCCCCAGCGCCAGGGAAGGAACCACCAGCTTCCAGTCCCCCTGCCCGGCAAAGGTTGCGCAGGCCCCCATAAAGGTTCCCGGCACAAACGACAGCAGCAGATGCTTCGCCTGGATGCACATCAGGAAGGCGACGACACCCGTCATGACGTACCCCAGCATCTCCAGATGCGGCGCCAGCGCGCTGCCTTTCATGATGACCAGCGCCCAGATAACGCCGCTCATCAGCGTGCAGCCTGAGATAAAGAGCCCTTTCAGCCCGCCCTGAGGGCAAGCGAAATAGGCCGTGCAGCCCAGGAAGCCAGCCCAGCTTAACAGACCGAGAGACACCGCGACCCATCCCCAAATACCGGAGAGGATGCCCGTCGTGATTGCAATACAAAGTAATATGTTCATGGCGCGCATCTTAGCAGAATCGCGCCATAGAAATGAGATCAGAAGCACATTACGTGCAAGTTGAAATGTATCGTTGCAGAATTTTTGTGATTTACATCACTCTTCGCTCTCTTCTTCCAGCTCGTCCCACATTGCTGCAATCGCGTCACGCGTCAGCGGGGCCAGCGTTCGCCAGAACGGAGAGGTGGCATGAGCTTCCACTTTACCCAGGAAGGTCCCCACCCACGGCAGCAGATAGGTTTCGAAGAGGATCCCGATGGCTTCATTTTCATCGTCCCCAGCGTTGTCTTCGATCCAGGACGCGGCCAGCAGCAGCGTACCGATATGATCGGCTGGGGTATCGCTCAGCGGCATCCCGCGTTCTGAAAGGAATGCCCGCACTTCCGCTTCGGTCGCGCCTTCCTGCCAGGCGGAACGATACGGCGACACGCGGCACTCTTCGCCCACGAACAGAGCATTGTAGTCCGTTGAGATCTGCTGCATATCGCAGCTTTTCTGCAGGCGCTCCAGTAACTCATCCTGTTCCAGCGGCCAGTTCTGCGCCAGTTTACCTTCGCGAATCAGCGTAAACAGCGGCACCAGCAGCGGGTCCTGCGGCTGGCGGTAATACAGGGAGCCCAGCACGCGGCAAAGGATGGAAAATTCATTCATTGTTTTATTCCGTTATTCAATTAAAGATCGGCAAATTCATCAATCGGCGCCATGCCGCGCGACTCGAGGAAATCAAGCATACGACGCGGCGTGACGTTCAGGATGCGCTCTTCCGGGAAATCCACATCCTGCAATATTTTCAGGCACTCGCTAAAATCCCCCAGCGTGAAGGCCGTGTGCGAATCAGAGCCCAGCGCCACCATGCCACCCGCATCACGCACGGCGGCAGCCACTTCGCGACAGTTGGCTTCACTGCCTTTACGCGAGTGCACGAACGAGGAGTTATTAATCTCCAGCGCCACGCGGTGTTTCGCCGCGGCCTGCGCCACGGCCTGAATATCAATCGGGTATTTCGGATTGCCCGGATGGCTGATGATGTGCACATTGCCGCTGGCAATAGTGGCAATCATCGCCGCGGTATTGGTTTCTTTATCCTGCGGCGGGAAAACCGGCTCATGGAAGCCGGCAAGGATCAGATCTAAGGAGGTCAGCATCGGGCCGGTACAGTCAATTTCACCGTCGGTGTTTTTGATGTTCGCCTCAATGCCGCGCAGTATCCCAATGCCGTCCACCAGACGTGGCCAGATACGCATATTCACAAAATGCCAGTAGTGCGGCGCATCCGCCATATCCGGGCCGTGATCGGTTATCGCGAACAGCTTGATGCCCTTAAGCTTCGCCTGGGCAATATAATCATGGAGGTTGCTATACGCGTGGGTGCTGGCGACGGTGTGCATATGCAGGTCAACGGGATACATCTTTCTCTCCTCTGCGTTTTTTCCAAAGGATAGCAGTTATCAGCGGCGAATATTAGCAAAAACCCGGCGAACGCCGGGTTTCTATCAGTAGCCGCGCTGTCGGTCGACCTGTCCGGTGACCGGGTTACCCTTCTCTATTTCACCGATCGTGTGCGAGATATAGGCCACCGCCTCGGCAGGTCGCGTCACGGCGGCAACGTGCGGAGTCATTGCCACGCGCGGGTGTCGCCACAGCGGGCTTTCCTCCGGCAGCGGCTCACGGCTGTAGACATCCAGCATGGCGCCTTTAAGCTTCCCGCTATCCAGCGCCTTCAGCAGATCCGGCTCGACCAGATGCACGCCGCGCGCCAGGTTCATCAGGTAGCTCTGGTCGTCCAGCTGGTTGAGCAGGCCTTCATTGATAATCCCCACCGTTTCCGCCGTATTGGGCAGCAGGTTAATCAGCACACGCGTGCCGTTCAGGAAGGCCGGAAGCTCATCCGTTCCGGCAAAGCTCTCAACGCCCGGATAGTCTTTACGGCTACGGCTCCAGCAGCGCAGCGGGAAACCCCACGGCGCGAGCGCTTCAGCCACTTTCGAACCCAGCACGCCCGCGCCGAGGATACCAACGGTAAACGCTTCGCGCGGATATTCAGGCAACGGCTCCCAGCGGGATTGCTGCTTAAGCGCCTGATAGTCATCAAAGCGGCGGAACCAGTGCAGCACCTGGCTGACGGCATATTCCTGCATTTGCTGGCCCATACCGGTATCTTCCAGGCGGAACAGAGGAATATCTTCCGGCAGCATTTCAGGGTGTGCTTTCAGCTTGCTCAGAATGGAATCCACGCCGGCCCCGAGCGCGAACACGGCCTTCAGCTTACGGCCCTGGAGCATTTCTACCGGCGGATGCCAGACCAGCGCGTAGTCAGCATGTTCGTTATCGCCCCGCTTCCACTCACGAACGCGAGCGCCTGGCAGTGCCGCAGAAAGTGCCTTAATCCAGTAAGCCGTATCAAAAGTGGGGTGATAGAAGAGTATATCCATAGTCAATCCTGCCTTTTATTGCGCTGATTTATTTTGCTTTTTAACTGGATGGTCAGCATAGCAAATTTCTTGCGCGACCGTGTTGTTGATAAAAAAGACGCTTTCAGCACATTTAAGAATCATGTTGCCTGAAGTTTGTCTAAACGCGCTAAATTACTGAAAAAGTGGGTTGACGGCAGTTCGGCTTTTCCTTACATTAGCGCCCGTCCCAGCAACAACGGGATGACAATATGGTGAGGTGTCCGAGTGGCTGAAGGAGCACGCCTGGAAAGTGTGTATACGGCAACGTATCGGGGGTTCGAATCCCCCCCTCACCGCCATATTTTAAGAAGAGCTCGCATGAAAATGCGGGCTTTTTTTTCGCATGTTGCACGCCTGCGGGGGGATGAGAATCCCCGACCGGGGTTCGACAACTGGCGCAGCCAGTTGGACAGACTGTGAGCAAAGCGAACAGGCTGCCCGCAGGGCGAGCGAAGCGAGTCAATCCCCCCCGGTGCTATATTCAGCTCGGTGCAGCCTGAGCGCCTCACCCTAACCCTCTCCCCAAAAGGGCGAGGGGATCGTTACTCCTCCACCATCCGCGCATACTCTTCAGTAAGAAAATCCACCAGCGTTCTGACGGACGGCAGCAAACCTCGCCTGGAAGGATAAACAGCGTGAATCACTTCCCGTCGGGGTTCCCATGCGTCCAGCACCCTTACCAGTTCCCCGGATGCCAGCTGATCCTTGACCATCAAAATCGGCAGCTGCACCACGCCCACCCCCGCCATCGCCGCTTCACGCAGCGCCAGCATGTCGGTGGTAATAAAGCGCGGCGTGTAATGAATCGCGGCTTTCGCTCCTTCCGGCCCGCTCAGCTCCCATCTGTGCAGCTGCTTTCCCACCCCCATGCTCAAACCCGGCCACTCGCTCAGCTCAGAGGGCACGGCAGGGTGACCCATCCGCGCAATCAGCGCAGGGCTCGCCACCAGGCAGTGTCCCCTGTCTGCCAGCACTCTTAACACCAGGTCGCTGTCATCAAACGGACGTGGACGAACGCGGATCGCCACGTCGATGCCCTCTCCCACCAGATCAACCCGTCGGTTGGTGGCCTCAAGCTGAAGATTGATCCCCGGATAGCGCGCCATAAACCGCGCCAGCATGGGCCCCACGTGCACGTGCAGCAAGGTGACCGGACAGGTGATCCTGACCACGCCGCGTGGCTCGGCCTGCAACGCCGCCACCGCCTCTTCCGCAGCTTCGGCCTCTACCAGCATGGCTTTACAGTGCTGATAGAACGTCTGCCCCACTTCCGTCACCGTAAACTGCCGGGTGGTGCGCTGGATCAACCGCACGCCAAGGCGCTCTTCCAGCTGGGCAATTCGCCGGCTCAGTTTTGACTTGGGCTGATCGAGCGCCCGACCCGCCGCCGCAAATCCACCATGGTCCACCACCTTCACAAACCACGCGAAATCATTGAGATCCTGCATACGCCCTCATCGTTCCATATTCAGAACAGTGAATGTCATTTTCACTATCTACCGGGATATTAACCCTGAATATAAGCTAATTACATCAACAGAACATCAGGAGTACATCATGAAAAACGTAACAGGCGTTTATACCGCACCTCGTCCGCACTGGGTGGGTGACGGTTTCCCGGTTCGTTCAATGTTTTCTTACCAGACGCACGGCGAGCCGCTGAGTCCGTTTCTGCTGCTGGACTATGCCGGACCGTACACCTTCCCGGCTGACGGCGCGAAACGCGGCGTGGGCGAGCATCCTCATCGCGGCTTTGAAACGGTGACCATCGTTTACGCCGGCGAAGTAGAGCATCGCGACTCCACCGGCAGAGGCGGCGTTATTGGCCCCGGCGACGTGCAGTGGATGACGGCGGGCGCAGGCATCCTGCACGAGGAGTTCCACTCCAGCGCCTTCGCGCAGAAAGGCGGTGAACTAAAAATGATGCAGCTGTGGGTCAACCTGCCCGCCAAAGACAAAATGGCGACGCCCGGCTACCAGAGCATCACTAAAGCGGATATCCCGGTGGTCACGCTGCCGGATAACAGCGGCACGCTGCGGGTCATCGCCGGTCGCCTTGAGGACGTGACGGGCCCGGCCCATACCTTCTCACCGCTGAACGTCTGGGATATCGCGCTTAACCAGGGCAGCCATCTGACGCTCAACCAGCCCGAAGGCTGGAGCACGGCGCTGGTGGTACTTGAGGGCAGCGTAACGGTGAACGGCACCACGCCAGCGGGTGAAGCGCAGTTGGTTGTGCTAAGTCAGAGCGGTGAAAAGCTGCATCTGGAAGCGAACAGCGACGCGAAATTGCTGCTGATGGCCGGTGAGCCGCTGAATGAACCGATTGTGGGCTACGGCCCGTTTGTGATGAACAGTAAAACCGAGATCGCGGAAGCCATTCGTGATTTCAACTCCGGCCGCTTTGGCCAGATCTGAACGTAATTAAGGAGCGCAATATGTCTACCCCTGCAAACTTCAACGGTGAACGTCCCGTCATTGACGTAAATGATGCCGTCATGCTGCTTATCGACCACCAGAGCGGGCTGTTCCAGACCGTCGGCGACATGCCCATGCCGGAGCTGCGCGCCCGTGCGGCGGCGCTGGCAAAGATCGCCACGCTGGCGAAGATCCCGGTGATCACCACCGCCTCCGTTCCACAGGGACCGAACGGCCCGCTTATCCCGGAGATCCACGCCAACGCGCCGCATGCGCAGTATGTGGCCCGCAAAGGTGAGATCAACGCCTGGGATAACCCGGAATTCGTGGCGGCGGTAAAAGCTACCGGTCGCAAGACGTTAATTATTGCAGGCACGATCACCAGCGTCTGCATGGCCTTCCCGTCCATCAGCGCGGTGGCGGACGGATATAAAGTGTTTGCGGTGATTGATGCCTCCGGCACCTACAGCAAAATGGCGCAGGAGATCACCCTGGCCCGCGTGGTCCAGGCAGGCGTGGTGCCGATGGATACCGCCGCTGTGGCCTCTGAGATCCAGCGAACCTGGAACCGTGAAGATGCGGCTGAATGGGCTGAGGTATACACCCACATCTTCCCGGCCTACCAGTTGCTGATCGAAAGCTACGGCAAAGCGCAGGAGGTGGTGAAAAACAGCGAAGTGCTCGATTCGCAGCGTTAATCCTGCGCTGTACGACATAAGCTGATTAAGGCTTAACCGAACAAGCACGAATGCAGAAAATCTGCTTGACCGCTTTCGCGCAACTCCCTATAGTAGCGCCCCGTTGCCCCCCAAGCGGTCAGGCAGCAAAACAATATGGTGAGGTGTCCGAGTGGCTGAAGGAGCACGCCTGGAAAGTGTGTATACGGCAACGTATCGGGGGTT
>OKVJ01000103.1_pt1 | contig 38977 bp, 37 predicted proteins | sample 1606921 | NCBI WGS metagenome assembly OKVJ01 (sample SAMN03281016, study PRJEB24777) | human gut metagenome | isolation source: fecal sample PR161 from 1 month old female Malay infant, caesarean...
TGTATGACGTGGCCGATGAGATGGGCATGATGATCTGGCAGGATGTTCCGCTGCAGTGGGGCTACAACAACAGTGCGGCTTTCACGGAAAATGCGGTTCGACAGACGCGGGAGATGATCGAACAGTTTGGCAATTCCCCCGCCATCATCGTCTGGGGCGGGCATAACGAACCGCCGTGGAACTCGCCGTGGATGGAAAAACGCTTCCCGGACTGGAATAAAGATCTGAATCGCGAGCTCACGCAAAAGGTGGCGGATACGCTTGCCGAAGATACCTCCCGCATCGTGCACCGCTTCTCCGCCGTTGAGGAGCATTACTGGGCGGGCTGGTACTTCGGCACCGTGCGCGACCTGCTGGCCCCAGCCAAAACGGGGATCATTACCGAGTTCGGCGCGCAGGCGCTTCCCCGCCTGTCAACGCTAAAAACCATCATCCCGGCGGCGTCGCTCTGGCCAAAAACGACCGCCGCCGACGATCCCGGCTGGACCGTCTGGAAATACCATAATTTTCAGCCCTTCCAGACCTTTAAGTTTGCCGGTATTTCGCGCGGGAAGAACATTCAGGCGATGATTCGCAATACCCAGGCGTACCAGTCTCAGCTGGTGGCCACGGCGGCCGAAAGCTATCGCCGACAGCGATACCAGCCGGTGACGGCCCTGTTCCACTTTATGTTTGTGGAAACCTGGCCCTCCATCAACTGGGGCGTAGTGGACTATCTGCGTAAACCTAAAGCCGGGTTTTACGCGCTCCAGCGCGCGTACCAGCCTGTTTTGCCGTCCATCGAACCGGTCACCGCGCAGTGGCAATCCGGCGCGGCGGCGACCGTGCGCCTCTGGGCCATCAACGACACCTGGAAACCGTGCAGCGAATGCCGCCTGACCTGGCGTATCACTCAGCGCGACAAAGTGCTGGCTAAAGGCACGACGACGATGACGATCGCAGCAGACTCGGGAACGATGGTCAAAACGCTGACGGCTACCCCCGTGGGCCAGGACGACGTGTCGATTCGGTTTACGATTGAAAACAGCGCGGGAAAAATTGTCGGTGAAAATCAGCGCACGGAGTCCGTCATAAAGTGAGCGAGGGGAAAAGGAAAATTGCCGCTTCCCCTGCTTTCTTGTACCCTTTCAGCGTTTAACCCAATCCCCAAAAAATCGAGACATCCGGACGCCTATGACTGCACACATTTCCAAAGATCCTTTACATGGCGTAACGCTGGAGATGATGGTCAACGCCCTGGTGGCGAAGTATGGCTGGAGCGAATTGGGCGACCGCATCAAAATTAACTGTTTCAGAAAAGATCCCAGCGTTAAATCGAGCCTGAAATTCCTGCGCCGCACCCTGTGGGCGCGCGCGGAAGTTGAAGCCCTGTATCTGGATTCCCTCAACGATGAGGAAAGCGCAGAACAGGCGGCGCCCGCCTTTAATCCCTGGGCTAACAGTCGGATTATCAAGAGCTAATACGCAAATGACGCGACACGTAAAACGGATCGGTGCGCTGGCTGCCTGCGCGCTTTTACTTGTAAGCTGCTCCTCAAAACCACCTAAATCACTGGTTACCCCTCTTCCCACCGCCAGCAAACCGACGCAGCAGGCAAACGAGCCGATGCGCGGGGTCTGGCTGGCGACCGTCTCTCGTCTCGACTGGCCGCCGGTGGCCTCGGTGAACGGCCGCAGCGCCGACCAGCGCATCACCATGCAAAAGCAGGCGCTGATCGGCAAGCTCGACAACCTTAAGCGCCTCGGCATCAATACGGTATTTTTCCAGGTGAAGCCGGACAGCACCGCGCTCTGGTCATCGAAAATTCTACCGTGGTCAGATATGCTGACGGGCAACATCGGCGAATATCCGGGTTACGACCCGCTGCAGTTTATGCTGGATGAAGCGCACAAGCGCGGCATGAAGGTTCATGCCTGGTTCAACCCTTACCGCGTGTCGACCAATACTAAGCCCTCAACCATCGCCGCCCTGAACCGGACTTCATATCTGACCCCGTCCAGCGTCTATGTTCAGCACCCGGAATGGGTACGCGTCTCCGGCGATCGTTTTGTTCTCGATCCGGGCATTCCCGAAGTGCGCGACTGGATAACCAAAGTGGTGACCGAAGTGGTGGCGAACTACCCGGTAGACGGCGTGCAGTTTGATGACTACTTCTATGCCGAGTCGCCGGGATCCGCGCTCAACGACGCGCAAACCTGGCGGCAGTATGGCCAGGGATTTGCCTCAAAAGCCGACTGGCGCAGACACAATACGCAGCAGCTGATCGTGCAGGTGTCCCGTGCGATCAAGCAGACCAGGCCCAACGTGGAGTTTGGCGTCAGCCCGGCGGGCGTGTGGCGGAACCGCTCCTTTGACCCGGCGGGTTCGGACACGCGCGGCGCCGCGGCCTACGATGAATCCTACGCCGATACGCGTCAGTGGGTGCAGCAGGGCCTGCTGGACTACATTGCCCCGCAGATATACTGGCCCTTCTCCCGGGACGCCGCGCGCTACGACGTGCTGACCAAATGGTGGGCCGATGTCGTCAAGCCGACCCACACCCGCCTGTATATCGGCATTGCGTTCTACAAGGTGGGCGAACCGTCGAAGAATGAGCCGGACTGGACGGTACAGGGCGGCGTGCCGGAGCTAAAAAAACAGCTCGACCTTAACGATTCGCTGCCCAACGTGAACGGCACCATCCTGTTCCGGGAAGATTACCTGAACCAGCCGCAGACCCAGCAGGCGGTGAACTACCTCAAAGGACGCTGGGGTAGCTAAGTGACTATCAGGCAGAAACACCCCGTTTCTGCCTGATTTTTTACGGCTTCGGCCCGAACATTGCCTCAAGCTGCTGCGCGTCCGGCATACCGACCACCTGCTGCAGCTCGTTTTCCGCATTCAGATAGTAAATGGCCGGCGTGGCGTTTGCGCCCAGGCTGTCCATCAGCGCCTGATGTTTTTGCAGGATCGCTACCGTTTCGCGGGAAGCGTCCCCTTCAAGTTTTGGTAATTTTTTACCACCTGAAAGCTCGTATTCGCGCCAGGCCGAAACCGGATCTTTCGCATTCAGGATCGCAGAGGCGTTGCGCCCGCTGTTGGGGTTAAGAAACGCCACCAGCAGCGTGTTGAGCTGAACCTTGCCCGCCTTCACCCACGGCTGCGCTTCGGCCCAGAACTGCTTGCAGTACGGGCAGAACGGATCGGCGAAGACGAAGACCTTACGCGGGGCGTTATCTGCTCCTTCCTTCAGGGGATGCGCCGCGTTGAGGTTCTTCCACATCTCGCGTCCCATCGGAGCGTAGATCTCTTTCTGGAAATAGCCTTCGCTGAGGTTTTTTCCTTTGTCATCGTACAGATAGCCTGAAATAACGTGCTTGCCGTCCGGCGTTAAAAACAGCGTCACGCCCATGTCCTGATATTGCCCCAGCCAGGCCGGTGCGCCGCCGGGGGCATCCAGTTTCTTAATGATTTTGATCTGCTGCTGCTCGCTGAACTGCTTCACCACATCCGGTATGGCATCAGCGGCCTGGGCCAGCCCTGAGGTCGCCAGCGCCGAAAGTAACAGTAATTTTTTCATTTCCCTCTCCGGTTTGTCGGGGGCATTCCGCCCCCTTCAGGTTAGCGGTTTTTCAGTGCGTCACTGACCATTTCGTCGAACTGTTCAAAAGGAACCCAGCCGGGCAGCAGCCCTTCGCCGATAAGCGTGGCGGGCGTGCCCTGAATTCCCATTTTTTCCGCGACGATCAGGCTGCGTTTGATCGACACCATGCTCTCGTCATCCGGCGCGCTGACGCTCACCCCCGCGCGTTTTTGCGCCTCCTGAATGCTGGCGTCATCGTGGTATCCCTTTTTGGCCATCAGGGTATGGTTAAATTTCATAAACTGCTCGGGATGCGCGCGCCAGACGGTTAACGCGTCGCGCGCGGCGGTCAGCGAACTTTCCGAGCGGAAAGGTAAAAACTTAAAGACCACCGCCACATCAGGGTGTTTTTCGACGATCTTCTCCAGGTAAGGATCGAATTTCTTACAGTACGGGCAGTTATAGTCGGTAAACACCACCAGGGTAAGCTTTGGATTTTTCGCGCCAATACGCGGCGAATCCGGATCGTTAAACAGGAAATCAGCGATCATCTTCTGCGCGCGCTGTTCCTGGTCCGGCGTCAGCGGCTGGGCTGCCATCACCTGAGTCGAGGCCAGCAGGAGCATAAGCGTAATAAAGAATTTTTTCATAATGCATTAGCCTTTTGCGTTGTTCAGGGTGGTGACCAGGGTGCGCTTGTCCAGCAGCGGCGAGAGGATCTCTCCGCCAGGCGTGCCGGGGCCATAGACCTCATTAAAGGGAATGGCGTAGCGGTTTCGCTTCGCGAGAAACTCCGCGATAAGCGCGGAGGGCTGGCTCCAGTCTCCGCACAGGGCCACCACGTCCGGCTGACTCAGCGCGGCAATAACGTCCGGCTGACGCAGTACCCGGTGCTCGTTAACTTTGCAGGTCACGCACCAGTCCGCCGAGATATCCACAAACACCCGTTTCCCCTGCGCCAGAGCCTGCTCAATGGCCTCCTCGCTGAGCGGCTGCCACGGGATGGTCTGTGCGACGCTTTGCGTGGTGGCATCTGACGGTGAGTTAAGCAACCCGCGCAGCTGATACCCGCCGAACACCGACAGCGCGATGACCACGACCCAGAATAACGGCGAGGAGGTTTGCCCCTTCTTCGCGAACAGCGCCAGCGCGATAACGATCAGCACCAGCATCACGACCTGGCTGACCGCCTCGCCCAGATACACGCGCAGCAGCGTGACCAGCCAGAGGCTGGAGGCCAGCATCATCAGGCCCAGGATCGTTTTGAGCGTGTTCATCCAGCGGCCGGGTTTTGGCAGCAGCATGGCCGTTTTCGGCACCAGGGCCACAAACAGCCACGGCAGGCTCATGCCCACGCCCAGCATCAGGAAAATAAGCCACAGGGAATGCAGCGGCGCGCCAAGGGCAAAGGCAACCGCCGTACCGAGGAACGGCGCGGAGCACGGCGTGGCAAGTAGCGTGGCGAACATCCCTTCGCAGAAACTGCCACCAAGCCCTGTGCCCCCTGCCGTTGCCAGCCGCCCGGCGGCGGCAGAAGGGAGCAGCATCTCAAACGCCCCAAACAGATTCAGCGCAAACAGGAAGGTCACGGCAACCATCAGGCCGATAAACCACGGGTTCTGGAACTGAATGCCCCACCCCAGCGACGCCCCGGTCAGCTTAAGCGCGGTCACCATCGCGGCGAGCAGCGCAAAGGAGGTGAGGATCCCGGCGCTGGTGGCCAGGAAGCGCAGCCGGATGGCGCGCCTGTCCGATCCCGCCTGCAGGATGCTGTTAAGCTTCATGCCCATTACCGGCAGCACGCAGGGCATCAGGTTCAGGATCAATCCGCCAAGCAGGGCAAAAAGCACCATTTTACCCGTTCCTTCAGGCGCGGAAGACTCTGCGGGAGTTGCCCCAACGGTCATGGTGGTTTGCTGCGCGTTACCGCCATTGGTCAGCACAAACGACAGCCTCTTGCCTTCCAGCGAGGCGGGTTTATCGCCCCATTCGTCGGTCACGGGTACCGTCACACGAAGCGTGTTGCCGTCGTGCTTAATGGCCGGCTCGCCGGGGAGAATGTCACCCTCCAGCGGGTCAAAGTAGATCCCCGGATTGTCCCACTTCCCGTCCGTCGTGCCGGTAATCACCAGCTTGTCGCCAGCGAGCCATGCGGAGAGATCCGTGGATACGCCAGACGTGCCCGGAACGGCGCGCATCGCTTGTTCGAACTCGCTACGGAAGCCCTCATCCACCGGCTGGGTAAAGTCGAGATGCAGCGGGTAGTCCGTCAGCAGGCAGACGTTGCTGCAGGTGGAGAGCGTGAGCGTTCCATTGAGCGCGTCGCCCTTCACCCCGTCGAGAACGATCGGAATCGTGACCTTATCGTGATATCCCTGCGAGGTCATGCCGGAGATATCGAAGCGCGACGGTACCGGCCAGGACCAGCTATCCGTAACGCCGTCCGGCCAGCTGATTTTTGGCGCGACGCCACCCTCGCCCGGCGATCGCCAGTAGGTTTTCCAGCCGGGCTTTAGCTCAACGGTGAGCAGGCCCTTAATATGCGTTTGTTCCCTTTCCGCCTGAAAGCGGATGCGGGCGTGATCGTTTTGTGGGGAGACCTGCCAGCCGGTGTCTGCCGCATGGGCAACGCCGATGCAGGACAGCCACAGGAAGACGAATCCCCTGAAGAGATTAACCATGTATTACTCCGTGAACAGTGAAAAATTATCGTGTGGTGACGATGATTTTCATTCACGGAAAACGCAGTTTTTAAGGTGTATTCGGGGAGGCGGTGCCTGAACCGGCTGTTCCGCGGGAGCGAATGCCCGCCCTTGCGTCAGCAGCTGTAACAGCGCGAAGAAGATAATGATAGCCGGCAGCGCGCCGTCGAAGAACAGCGGCTGGGCACAAAGAAGCGACTGGGCGCCCAGTTGGCAGGGCGATGGCCCGGACTGCTCGGTGCTACTTTGGGTTGGGGCATCTGCACTCAGTGAAATCTGCGGATCCAGTCCCTGTAAAAAATGGTTGAGCATCACCGCACGCTGCACGAGGCAAATCGCCATCGCGAGACAGGTGATGATCAGAAGCCATTTTCCGAGGAGCTGACGGTTGCGCATAATATTCCAGAGTAACAAGACGCCCCGATCATAAACGATAGTGATGAATCTACAAGTGCCGGAAGTGTAAGGTTTTGTCTGTCGCCGCTATTCACCCGTCAGCGCGTCGTAGATATCCCGCAGCCGCGTGCGCAGAAACAGCACCGCCTTGTGCTTGCGGGATAACAGCGCCTGCTCGCTGGCCCCTGTCTCCTCTGCCAGCATTTTAATGCTGTACCCGTGCAGCTCGGTCTTTTCAAACACCTCCCGCTGCGGCGGCGACAGTTCAGACAGCGCCTGCCCCAGCTCTTCCCACAGCAGCGTTTTGAGATACTCCTCCTCCGGCGTTTGCGGTACGCCGAACAGGGTTTCGGCCAGCTCGTCCTCGGGAAAACCCTCTTCGTCTTCGCCCGTAAAATAGCCGGAGAGCGGCACCTCGCGCTTTTTACGCGCCCGGTCTGTCATCTCGTTACGCGCCGCGCGGAACAGCCAGGCCGCGACGTTTTCGACCGGCTGCTCCACTTTCATCAGCTGATACGTCACTTCCTGCAAAATGTCGTCGGCATCATCGCGAACGGACGTCCGTCCGCGAATGAAGGCTTTCAGCCGGGCGCGGCAGGCGTTGAGCGCCGACATCAGCATGGATCCGCCCGCCTCCCCGGCTTTCATTTCGCTCACTCTGCTTCAGGGGTTTTGGGCGCGGCGTCATCGCGCTTATCGTCACGATGGCCGTGCCAGCCGCAGTGACCGCGACCGTGACGACCAAAGCCTTCGCGACGCTGCTGAATAAACGCCTCGCGCTGTTCGGGCGTCATGTTCATCCAGCGCTCGTGCATCCGCCGGTGCGCGCCAAACATCCCCGGGCGGAAACCTAATCCGCCAAACAGAATGCGGCTCAGCACCAGAATCCCCAGCGCCTGCCAGAAACCAATGGCCTTCACGCCGAGGATCGCCGGAAGCAAGGCATTCCACAGGGACATCACCAGCAGGCCGAGCACGATGAAAATGACCGCGCCGATGATTAAGCCCTTGCCCATACGGTGGCGCCCGAATCCGCGCCCGTGACCTCTGCCGTGCAGTTCAAAATCTCTCATGGTGTTTACCTCGTTTACAGTAACTGATTATGGCTTGTGGTGAGGTAGACGGATGAGGGGGGGAAATATTGCTGGGGTGAATGAAATAATTACTCTGGCCGCACATTCGCGGTTATTGCCCGGCGGCGCGCTGACGCTTGCACGGGCCTACAGGTTTCGTAGGCCGGGTAAGCGTCAGCGCCACCCGGCACGTGTCAAAGACTTACGCCTGCACTGGCAACCTAAAACTCGCAATACTCCGCGAAAGCTGCTGCGCCTGCTCTTCCAGCGAGGCCGCTGCTGCCGCGGACTGCTGCACCAGCGCGGCGTTCTGCTGGGTCACGCCATCCATCTCGGTTACCGCCTGCCCGACCTGGCCGATCCCGCGGCTCTGCTCTTCGGAGGCGACGGAGATCTGCTCCATCAGCGTATTCACCTTATTCACCGACGAAATAATCGAATCAATCACCTCGCCCGAGCGGCTCACCAGCTCCGCACCGTTTTTCACGCTGGAGACCGACTGCGCGATCAGGCTTTCGATATCTTTAGCCGCCACCGCGCTTTTCTGCGCCAGAGTGCGCACTTCGCTGGCCACCACTGCAAAGCCCCGGCCCTGCGTACCGGCGCGCGCCGCTTCAACCGCCGCGTTAAGTGCCAGAATGTTGGTCTGGAAGGCGATGCTGTTGATCACGCTGGTAATGTCTTCGATGCGCTTCGAGTTCGCCGCGATGGTGTTCATCGTGTCGATGACTTCGCGGGTCACCGCTTCCCCGGTGTGGGCATTGTTCACCGCGTCCTGCACCAGTTTTCCGGCCTGATAGACATTATCGGTATTGTTCGCCATTGTCGCGCTCAGCTCCTCCATGCTCGCCGCCGTCTGGGTCAACGCGGAAGCCTGCTGCTCGGTACGCGAAGCCAGATCGATATTCCCGGCGGCAATCTCCTGCGCCGCGTGCGTCACGGTATGGCTCGCATCGCGCACCTGGGCGATGGTCGCCAGCAGTGCCTGACGCATCTGCTCCATCGAACCCATCAGGTGGTCGATTTCGTTGCTTGAACTCCCCTTCACCGGCACCGGAACATCCAGCTTGCCCGCCGCAATCTGGCTGCAGTGCTCGCGCGCCAGGTTGACCGGGGCAAAGACAAAGCGCTTCATGAAGATGCTGACTGCAACGATCACCACCACAAACAGGCAGGCAATAACAGCAATCATCACCAGACCGGAGACGAAATTGCTGCTCGCATCCTCGTTCAGGCTTTTAGCGTATTTCTGGTGGACCGAAAGCACCTGGTCGAGCACGATTTCGTACTGACGATCGAGACGGGAAACTTCCGGGATCAGCGCGTCAAATTTGGCGACATCGTGCGCCGCAGCGGCATCGATCAGCGGCGCCAGCCCCTGGTTGCGGTAGTTTTGCCAGGCGTCCTGATAGGCACTCACCAGCGGCGCTTCATCCGTCAGACGCGGCGAAGCCATAAACGCCGCAAAGGCATTGTCCGCTTTGGTTAGCGCCTCTTTCACGGCGGTAAGCTTTGCAGCCCCGTCCGCCGCGTTACCCGCTTCCACCATCTTCACGTACTCCATCACCCGCACGCGCAGCGTACGGCTGTGGTTGATGGGGTCAATAATCGACAGCACCACCTGGATCTCTTTGTTGACGTTATCCAGCGAGTTATTACTTTTAATGATGAGGCCAACGCTCGTCACGGTGCTGACGATAAAGAACAAAAGCAGCGAGAACAGGACAATCAGGGACGACTTTTTCAACGACATAAACCAATACCTCAAGGAGAATTATTCCTTATGGTTATCGGCGCTTCCAAAACTTAAATTAATTAAAGTTATTGATGTATCGCCTGGGGCTATACCGCTGACTTATAGCGCCGCTGCAGGGTGGCATCCAGCTTGCGCTGCAATGGCTGCGGCGTCTCCCCTTCGATCAATTTGCCAATCAGATCAAAGCAGTGCCACGCCAGCTGGCGGTTGTCCTGACGAATGGTATCCACCGGGATCGTCAGTGAATCGTAGAGATAGTGATCGTCAAAGCTGGCTAATCTGATATCGCTTTGCAACAGGTTGTGCTGGCCCATATAGCGCAGCACCCCTTCCAGCAGCCCGCAGGCGGCGGTGAAAAGCGCTTTTGGCGGACGCCCCAGGCGGGCGCAGAGTTCAGCAAACATCTCGTACCCGGAGCTCGGGTGATAGTTACCGTGAATGATCCACTCGGGGCGCAGCTCCACGCCGGCCTCTCGCAAACCTTGCTTAAAACCGTCCAGACGGTCGCGCGTCGGAGACAGGCGCGGCTGGCCGCCGAGGAAGTAGAATTCATTTGGATGCTGGCGCGCAATGTCCGCTACCAGCGCCGCTGTCGGGGAAATGGAGTCGGTGATCACCAGCGGCAGCGCGCTGTCGTTCATGTGCCGGTCAAAAAGCACCACGGGCAGCTGCTCGCTGAGCTTCAGGTAGTCCGCATCGTTCAGCATGCTGGAGGCCACAATCAGCCCGTCCACCTGACGCGCCACCATATTGTTCACCACCACCGTCTCCTGCCCCGGATTTTCATCGCCGCAGGAGATAAGCAGCTGAACGCCGGCCTCGCGGCACAGCGTTTCCAGCTCGTGAGAAAAGACGGCGAAACCGTAGTTAGTGATCTCGGGAACGACCAGACCAATGGTGTGGCTGCGGTTATCGCGCAGCGAGCGGGCGTGAATGCTGGGCTGATAGTGGTGCTCTTTTGCAATCGCCAGCACGCGCTCGCGCGTCTCTTCCGCCACGCGAAGCTCTTTGCTGCGCCCGTTCAGGACCAGGCTGGCGGTGGCTTTTGACACACCCGCCAGCTCCGCGATGTCTTTTATGGTGACGCGTTTTGTTTTTCTCACAACGACTTAGATCCGGCTGCCAAAACCCTCATTCTATCATGCAGGCGCGCAGCGACCAGTAGCGTAATGTGATATCGGACGCACCTTCGAATCGCACCCGTGCCGGATGGTCAGGAAAATAGCGGCTGCTCATCACCCCTTCACCGTGGTTGATGAAGATTTCGACGCTGGAGCGGTCGCACAGAACGCGCAAATGACGGACGTCGCCCTGCCAGTAGCGGGTCAGCGTTTCACCGGTTTTCAGGCTCGCGCGCTCCAGGCGTATGCCCTGCGCATCTACCGTGAGACGCAGCGCGCCGCCAAAATCGACAATCATCTGCGATGCGCCCACCTCAAACTCCAGGCGCGTCGCGTCCAGGTCTGGCGCCTCGCTGGCGCGCCCCTGCCAGTGCTGCTCATCTTCACGCAGCGCCGCCAGCTCGCGAGCCGGGGTCTGCCAGAGCCTGCCGTCACGATAGCGGAGTTCACGCGGGCAGGTCATCTGGTGCATCCAGCCGTGAGCACGCGTCGGCTGAAGCATCTCCTCCCCGTCCGGTACGCCCATCCAGCCGATCAGAATGCGGCGTCCGTCCTCCGCCAGCGTGGTTTGCGGGGCGTAGAACTCAAAGCCCGCGTCCAGCTCGTGCAGATCGCCGTGATCGAATGCGGCGCTGGCATAGTCAAACGCCCCGCTCATCCAGGTGGCCGGATAGGTATTGAGGTAGCGATGCGGCTCGCGCGCCAGCCCCTGCGGGCAGCAGATCAGGACGTGCGTTCCGTCGAGGGCGAACAGGTCCGGGCACTCCCACATATACCCCGCTTCCGTCAGGCCGTTGACGCCGTGACCAGCGATCTCCCCGCAGGACGTCCAGGCGTGCAAATCGGCTGATTTAAACAGCAGCACCTTGCCGCGCTTTTGCACATCCTGCGCGCCGAGCACCATGTACCACTCCCCGTCGTGCTGCCATACCTTAGGGTCACGCACGTGGCCGGTGTAGCCTTCCGGCAGCGCCAGCACCGCCCCCAGCTTCGTAAAGGTTCCGTCCGTCTGCTCCACGGCGAGGCACTGCCAGGCGGTGCGGCTGCCGTCATCAAACTTAACGTTGCCGGTGTAGCACAGCGTGAGAACGCCGTGGTTGTCCACGGCGCTACCGGAGTAGCAGCCGTTGCGGTCATACTCTTCGTCGGGCATCAGCGCCAGCGGCTCATGCTGCCAGTGCACCAGGTCCGCAGAGCTCCAGTGCCCCCAGCATTTAAAGCGATGCTCGCAGGCCAGCGGGTTCCACTGATAAAACAGGTGGTAGCGTCCGGCAAACCAGATAAACCCGTTCGGGTCGTTCATCAGCCCCGTCACCGGCGCGGGGTGCCACTGCGGGTAATGGCTATCCGCCAGCGCCCGCGACTGCCCTTTCATAACGGCCTGCAGGATCGCAGGCCAGCGGGAAAATTGCGTCATTATTCAGAGTCCGTTTTATATTTCAGCAGCAGCGAGACGGTAAACGCCACGCCGAAGGCAATCACCATGCCGATAATATAGTTAAGGAGCGAGCTGGCCTGAACGATAGCCATGCCCGGAATGGCGGTCAGCCCGACGGCGGTCATGTAGACATGCACTGACACCACCCAGGCTCCGCCCGCCGCGCCGCCGATCAGCGCCGCGATAAACGGCTTCACGAAGCGCAGGTTGATACCAAAAATGGCCGCTTCGGTAATGCCCAGCATCGCAGAAAACGCCGACGGTAAGGTAATGGCTTTGATTTTCGCGTCTTTGGTTTTAAACCACACCGCCAGACAGGCGCCGCCCTGCGCCACGTTCGCCATGGCCCAGATCGGCAGCAGGAAGTTTACGCCAATCGACGGGTTACCCAGCAGCCCGGCTTCAATCGCGTGGAAGCTGTGGTGAATACCGGTGATCACAATCACTGAATACAGCCCACCGAACAGCAGCCCGGCCAGCCAGCCCGCGTGTTCAATCAGCGTGCTCAGAATAAAGGAGATGCCGTCGCCCAGCGCGCGCCCTGCCGGGCCGATAATCAGCAAGGCGATGAAGCCAGAGATAACGACGGTGAGAAACGGCGTCAAAATCAGATCCAGGGCGTCCGGGATCGCGCGGCGCAGGTTTTTCTCGACGATGCTCATAAACCAGACGGCCAGCAGCACCGGAAATACCGTGCCCTGGTAGCCAATCATCGCGATCTCAAGGCCGAAGAAGTTCATGGTGTGGAAGCCGGAGGCCACGCCCCAGGCGTTGGTCAGCGCCGGGTGGGTCAGAATGCCGCCCAGCGTCGCGCCCAGATACGGGTTCCCGCCAAATTCCCGCGCCGCGGTAAAGCCGATCAGGATTGGCAGAATGATAAACGCCGCCGAGCTGCACATGTCCAGCATGATGTAGAGGGCGTTATCCGCATTGACCCAGCCGTAGGTTTTCACCATGCCGAGCAGGCCCATCAGCAGGCCGGACGCCACAATCGCGGGAATGATCGGGACAAAGATATTGGAAAGCAAACGCGCAATGCGCTGGAACGGGTTCAGCTTGCGCGCCGCGATATCCGCCGCTTCAGACTTGCTGGACTCGCTAATCCCCGCCACCTGAATAAACGCGGCGTAGACCTTATTCACCACGCCCGTGCCGAAAATGACCTGCATCTGCCCGGCGTTATGAAAACAGCCCTTCACGCCCTCGACCTTGCCAATCGCATGCCGATCGGCAAGCGCGTCGTCGACCAGCACCAGACGAAGACGCGTAGCGCAGTGCGCAGCGCTGGCGATATTTTCCTTGCCGCCCAGCAGCGGAATAAGCTCGCGGGCGATTTGATTAACATCCATAGATACCTCTGCCTGACTTCTTTTTATGATGTGCGAAACGCCCCCGCCGGGCGGGAGCGTGATGGGTTAGAACCACGTTTCCATCTGGACCCCAAAGTTCCATTCCCCGCCAGCGTTGAAGCCGCTGCTGCCAAAGGCATCATCGCTGGCGTAATTATCCAGTTTGCTGCTCCAGTCCATCCAGGTGGCAAACAGGCGCAGCTCCGGGCGGCTGAAGAAATCGCCGATTTTGCTCGCTTTTAACGTTGGCGCAAAGGTCAGCTTGTAGAAACTGCCGTTCACGGCGTTACGGTCCTTATAGCCTTCCGGATGTAAATCCATGTACTGATAGCTTCCCTCAAACGCCAGCGCGAAGTTCTGGGTAACCTCTTTAATCAGGCGGGTGTTGAGCGTCACCCACTCATAGCTGTCGCCCTTGACGTAGCGATCTTTGCTGCTCTGCGCCAGCACGGCAGGCGCGATACTCCAGCCACCGCCAACAGGCGTGACACCGTAACTTGCGAAGCGCCAGGTATCGGCATCAGACAGCAGCGCCCCGTCGGAACCGATGCTCTTAACTTCTGCGCCCAGGCCGTGACCGTACAGCAGCGCCGTTTTGGCACTCCCTTCCCGCAGGCCGTAGAAGCTCTCGTTGTGCAGCCCCACCAGGGCATGAACGCCGTTATTGGCCGCGTCGGTTTTGATGAGATCGCCGTTAGCGTCTTTACGGTCGTCGTTATCCTTCGCCCGCAGGCCGCTCACCATTACCTGCAGCGGCCCGGCGAAGTGGTTCATGCTGAGGATGTAGTTCTGAACGTTATTGTCGGTCTGCTCCACGCTGCCGAAGTTGCGGCCGTAGATCGAGAAGTTGCTGCGCAGCGAGTCGTTCCACTTCACGTCGTAGACGCCGCCGCCGGTACCGGCCAGGAACACCACGTCGGAATCCAGCCAGTGAATATCAAAGTTGTCGCGGTCGAAGCGTTTACCCGCCCAAAAGGTGCTGCCCTTCAGCGCGCCGGTAAAATCAGGCAGGTTACCCAGCTCCGCAAAGGCCTGGCGAATATTGAGATCGCTGGTATCGGCTGACCAGTCGTTATAGGTTCGCTGACCGTCGGCCAGCATCGCCTTGAAGCGCGTAGTCGCCCCGTTATCCAGGGTTTGCTTGTGCTCCAGGTTCAGCTCGACGTAGGTGTCGGCTTCGTTACCCAGACGCCCTACCGCACCGCCGGTTTCCCCGGCTGGCGTCAGGTACGGGCCGCTTTTGCTGCTGGAGGCCGCATCGTTCATCAGCAGGCCGGAACGGGCGTAGCCGTGGAACTCAAACCCGCTGCTCTGATCCGCTTTTTTCTCCAGCGCGGCGGTACGCTGCGCCACCGCCTGGGTTGTGGTTTGCGTCTGCTGCTGGGCGGCGACCAGCTGCTGCGTTTTTTGTTCGGCTTCGGTGGCGCGTTTTTCAGCGACCTGCGCACGCGCTTCAGCAGCCTGAAGGCGCTGCTCCATCGCGGCAAGGCGCGCTTCGATACTTGTCATATCCGTCTGGGCAAAAACAGAGGTACTGCCGGCCAGCATGCCTATCATCACGGCAAGTCTGCGTTTTTTATACATTTTGTCGCATCCCTAAAAGTATTAATCGAACGTGCTAAATTGCTAAACCGGTTTAGGCTGCTGATACTAAACCCGGGAATTTTGGATCGGCAATCTTTTTTGCTAAACCGATTTAGTAAGTGTGATCGAGGCGACAATTCAGGCCGCCGGACGGCGGCCAGTGAAGGAAGGATTACAGGTCGTGCTGCCAGGGCAACGCGGTCATCGCCCCCTTTGCCGTGGTGGCTAACGCGCCGCAGCGCTGGGCTAAGGCGATTGCCGGGACCAGCTCCTGACCGGCGGCCAGCCCGTAGAGCAGCCCGGCGACGAAGGCATCGCCCGCGCCAGTGGTATCGACACATTGCACAGGAGTAGCCGGATAGTGTTTCACCGCGCCCTGATCCCAGGCGATAACGCCCTCTTTTCCCTGGGTGACCAGCACCAGGCGCGCCGGGCAGCGCTGCATCAGCGTGTTCAGACCTTCTCTTACATCCGCATCGCCGGTTAAAAATGCCAGTTCCTCAACGGAAAGCTTGACCACGTCGGCGCTTTGCAGGGCCTGTTCCAGGCAGCGACGCAGCGCGTTCTCATCCGGCCAGAGATCCGGGCGAATATTGGGGTCAAAGCTGACGCAGCCTCCCGCTTCCCGAATGTCGGCCATCGCCTGAAAGGTCGCCGAGCGGCTCGGCTCTGCGCTTAGCGCGATGGAACAGACGTGCAGCCACTCGCCCGCTCTGAAGGTCGGCAGGTCAGCAGGTTCAAGAAACAGATCGGCGCTCGGGCGCACCATGAAGGTAAACGAGCGTTCGCCGTGGTCGTCCAGATCCACCACCACCGTAGAGGTGCGGTGGGCCGGGTCAAGGCGCATATGCGTCACGTTGACCCGCTCGTCAGCGAGCGTTTTCGCCATAAAGCGCCCGAAAGGATCGTCGCCAACCCTGCCGATAAACGCGCTTTTGCCCCCCAGCCGGGCAATGCCCACCGCGACGTTTGCCGGTGCGCCACCGGGGCACTGCAGTAATTTCCCTTCGCCATCGGGCAATAAATCCACCACCGCATCGCCAAGTACCCAGATTTTTTCCATGTGACCCTCTTAGCTAAACTATGTTAAACCGTTTTAGCTATTTAAGCACAGGCAGGGAAAAGGGGAAATAACGCGGGAGGAAAAATGCCTAACGCTTCAGATGCGGCCAGCGAATATCGCCAACGCCGTTAAGCTGCGGGCGGGCAAACAGGAAGCCCTGGAAGCGGCGGATCCCGGCAGATTCGAGCCAGCACCACTCCTCTATTTTCTCGATCCCTTCGGCCACCAGGGTAATTTCAAGATCGGAGCAGCAGCTGATGATGGAGCGCACAATCGCCTGCTTCGGGCCGCTGAGATGGATATCGCTGATGATTTCGCGGTCGATTTTGATTTTATCCGGCTGGAAGCGGGTCAACAGCGAAAGCCCGGCATAGCCGGAACCGAAATCATCAATCGCCAGCCCCACGCCCTCGGCACGAAGCTGTTTAATGGCGCTGTTGAACTGGTTAAGGCCGGATATCATTTCGTTTTCAGTGATTTCAACGACCACCTGCTCCGGCTGAAGCCCATGCTGTTTAATCTGATCGACCAGAAACGCCACCGCGCCAGGGACGTTCACTAGCGACATCGGCAGCAGATTGACCGCAATTTTATGGCTGCCAATGCCCAGCTTTTCCGCCAGCGCGAAGGCATACGCTTTCGTCTGGAGATCGACTTCATAGATTTTGGCCGGGTCCAGGGAGCTGAAGAAATGTTCCGGGCTGCCGCCGTCATTGCCGCGGATAAGGGCTTCGAAGGAGCTGATCTTGCCTTCCGAGGGCTCAATAATGGGCTGAAGGGCAAACTGGCAGTGCTGGCTGACAAGCAGGCCCAGACTCTCCCCCAGCGGTAAGGTCTCCGTTGAGAGCGTCCATTTTGCCGGATCGTAGCGTCCCCCCGACGGGGCCGGACGTTTGCCCGTAATAAACGTCTGTATAAATTTGAACACCCGGTCATCAGATGTCAGATAGCTGTCCAGCTTGCTGTAGCGCAGCACCGACTGCAGCACCTCTTTCGGCGACTGCGTCTGCAGGTCGAACAGCAGCATACCGACGTTTTCGAAGCGTCTGCGCGGACCATAGTCCCGCAGCAGTTCAACCACCCCACTGTGACGCTTGTCCTCACGGATGGTGTGGAACAGTTTGACCACACTCTCTTCCGACCCTTCGAGGATCTGCAGAACGTCATTCCCTTTTGCCAGGAGGACGCCGGTAATATCCAGTTTTGTGTTGCGGCCCCTGGCGCGCTCCACCAGCTCCCGCAGTTCGGTGGACGGGCGGGATAAATTCAACTGGCTTCGGTAGATCAGCGTCGTCAGCACAAAAAGGGGTTCCAATGATAAAGAGAGGTGCCTTGAAGCTACTATGTAACATACTTAATCAATGCGACCTAACATATTCACGCTACAAGGGAACATTACTTTTCCCCATCGCCAATCCTGCTGTCGATCCTCTCCAGCATGTAGTCATAAAACGGGTTCGAGGTGACCCGCATAAGCGCCTCTTTACCAACGCTTAACACGGACGTTTCTCCCCAAAGCGCAATCGTCCCCAGGCTTATCCCGTAGCGGTTTTTCACCCCAGGTTCGCGGCCATAGAGATCGTCATCCGGCGGGAACGGCACCGCAACGTGCGACAGGGAATAGACATCCTGCGGCCAGGTCTGCACAAGCGGCACAACCGTCTCCCGCGTGCTGCCAGCCGGGGTTGTTTTCGCCACCGTCGAGAAACTGTGTGCGTCCGCATTGGTAATAATCGTGACACCGTAACGTCTCTGCACAACCGGGAGCAGCGCCGAGGTTGCCGTCCACGACGACGGCTTGAATAGCGGGCGGAAGCTCGCCGCCTGGTTGATGTCAAACACCACCAGCTCGCTGCCGTTTGCCGGAAGCTGGTCAAACAGGCCGGTCACCACCGCGCGGGTGCTGACCGTAGAATCCATGACCGACTGGAACGCCAGCACAGGCGGCAAATTCGCCAGCCTGTTTTCACGCGCCGCGCGGCCAATCTGCTCCTGCAGGGCCTTCGTCAGCAGCCACGACTGGCGGGCGGCGTTCACCGGGAACGAGTTGTATTTATACGGGTTATATTCCGGAGAGATATTCAGCCACGCCGCTTTGGCAAACGGCGGCAGCAGCGCCGGTAGCCCCGCAAAACCGGCAAAACGCGCAAAGGCCGTCACGCCGATCATTGGTGAGAGCAGGATTACCTGCTGTGGTCGACGAAGCGCAGAGGAATCCATCGCATCGAGAGCATATTTCATCGCCAGCGCCCCGCCGTTGGAGTACCCCACCAGATGCAGCGGCACATTATCTCCCGTCAGGCGCGTGGCTTCCCGCACGGCAAGACGCGTCGCCGCGAGCCACATCTCCCAGTCAACGTCGGTCAGCGCGCCGGGCGCGGTGCCGTGTCCGGGCAGGCGCGGAACCACGGCCACAAAGCCGTGCTGCTGATAATTTTCGGCAAGGTGCCTGACGCTGTAAGGCGAGTCCGTCAGTCCGTGCAGCAATACCACCGCGCCACGAGGTTTTCCAGCAGGCATCAGCACAAACGAACGGTTGGCATCGGGCGTGAACTGTCCCGGCCAAACCAGGCTCTGGCGATAATAGCGGTTTAGCGGCGTTTGTTCCTCGCCCGCTGTTTTCGCCGTCACCGCCCTACCAAGCTCGGCGAAAATGGCGTTTTCCCGGGCAACATACCCGGCAAAGTTGGCGTTATCGAGTTCACGCACGGACATCTCGTCCGCCCGCCAGGTGTGCCAGAGGTTCAGGTCCGGCCCCTGCTGCGAGAGATAGACCCGCACTGCCAACAGGACGACCAGGACGATCCCCACGACCATCCCTGTTTTCTTTGCAAGCGCCGTCAGGCGCACGCTGATTCGCCAGGGCAAATTCGCCATGCCGGGATCCCTTTTATGTTCACTGTCCTTTTATCTTATCAAAAATGTGAACGGACTGACGTATTCATCAAATTCATACCTGCCACGTCAGCCGCTGCACCAAAAGTGAACTACGCTGCACAAATGTTGATCATTGGTTAACTAAATATTGCGTGAAATTAACAGCACGGCGGGTTTTTACCTCACCGTGAACATGGCACGCGTCGTGCATTGTTAACCCGGTAACACAAATCCAGCTTTTGACAGCCAGTTAACAGCGAGGCGGTATGACGACGAAACCCGAGATGTTGAGCCGTATCGAAGCGACGTTCAGCCAGCTCACTCCCAGCGAAAAGCGGGTCGGGAGCTGGCTGCTGGCGCACGCCGCGCAAATCCCGTTCGAAACCGCGGAAAGCGTCGGTCTGGCGAGCGGGACCAGCGGGATCACCGTCGGACGCTTCCTGCGCAAGCTGGGGTATCGCAACCTGGAAGATGTCAAAAAGAGCCTGCGCGATCCGTATCAGCCCTGGGGGATGAATGAGCGGCTGGACTCCTGGCAGCAGCAGCGCCCCCTGCCCAACCGCCTTCAGCACGCCCTGTCGCTGGAGGTGGACGCCATTACGCAGGTGTATCAGCTGGCGCAAACGGATTCCTTCCGTCAGGTGGTGCACAATCTGGCCCACGCCGACGCGGTGTTTGTGCTGGGGATCCAGTCCACGCGCGGGATCGCCAACGCCTTCTTCAGCCACCTCGAGTACCTTCGCCCGCGCGTGAGCTATTCCGAAGGCGCGTCCGGCAGCTGGGTGGAATCCCTCAACTCCGGGTTTTCGCACCCTTACGTTGTGCTGACCGATACGCGAACCTACTCCACGATGGCCCGCCAGTACTGCCGCGTGGCGAGCGAAAAAGGGATCCCGCTGGCCTTAATCACCGACATCTGGTGCCCGTGGGCGCGGGATTACCCGATGGATTTACTGCAGGTGAAAACCGATACCGGTCATTTCTGGGATTCGCTTGCCCCCGTGAGCTGTCTGTTCAACCTGCTGCTGTCGGGCGTGGTGGAAGCGCTGGGTGATGCGCTCCCGGCGCGTCTGGCGGTAAACCGACAATTACAACAAGAGTTTGGTCAATTCGAACGCTAAAGGAGCGGAGCTATGCCCGATGAGAGTGAACTGATTGACGTGGCGAAGACGTTTCCCACGCTGCATATCGATCTGAAGTACGCCACCGCCGACAACATCACCGGCAGGCCAATCTATCAGGAGGCGCTGTGCCTGCTGCATACCGACGCCGCCACCGCGCTGGCAAAAGCCATCAGCATTGCCGCCCTGGCCGGGCTGAAGCTGGTGGTGTATGACGCCTACCGGCCGCAGCAGGCGCAGGCCCAGCTGTGGGACGCCTGCCCGAACCCGGAGTATGTGGTCGACGTGGCAATTGGCTCCAATCACAGCCGCGGTACTGCCATCGACGTCACGCTGATGGACGAGCATAACAGCGTGCTGGATATGGGCGCCGGTTTTGACGAAATGCATGACCGTTCGCATCCCTATCACCCTTCCGTACCCCCGCACGCCCAGCGCAACCGTCTGCTGCTGAACGCCATCATGTTCGGCGGCGGTTTTGTGGGGATTAGCAGCGAATGGTGGCACTTCGAACTGCCGAACGCCGCCAGCTACCCGCTGCTTGATGACCGTTTTGCCTGTTTTCCCCTGACGCACACCTCTCTTTAACCTGGAGCACTGCCATGAAAACATCGCTTCTCACGACCCTGATTGCCGCCACGCTGGCGTTGAGCGCCCCGCTGGCGCTGGCCGCCGTCCCGAAAGACATGCTGGCGATCGGTAAAGCCGCCGACCCGCAAACGCTCGACCCTGCCATCACCATCGATAACAACGACTGGACCGTCACCTATCCGTCCTACCAGCGTCTGGTCAAGTACAAGCCCGGCTCTACCGAGGTGGAGGGCGATCTGTCGACGGGCTGGAAGGCGTCCGACGACCAGAAAGAGTGGACCTTTACCCTGGCGGATAACGCCAAATTCTCCGACGGCACGCCGGTCACCGCCGAAGCGGTCAAACTCTCCTTTGAGCGTCTGCTTAAGCTCGGCCAGGGGCCGTCTGAAGCCTTCCCGAAAGATCTGAAAATTGATGCCGTCGATGACCACACGGTGAAATTCACCCTCAGCCAGCCGTTCGCGCCGTTCCTCTACACGCTGGCAAACGACGGGGCGTCCATCATTAACCCGGCGGTGCTGAAGGCCAATGCCGCGGACGACGCGCGCGGTTTTCTGGCGCAAAACACCGCCGGTTCCGGGCCGTTTATGCTGAAGAGCTGGCAGAAAGGCCAGCAGCTGATCCTGGTGCCGAACCCTCACTGGCCGGGCGACAAGCCGCACTTTAAGCGCGTCTCGGTGAAAATTATCGGTGAAAGCGCCTCGCGCCGACTGCAGCTTTCCCGCGGCGATCTGGACATTGCCGACTCCCTGCCGGTCGATCAGCTTGCGGCCCTGAAGCAGGAAGGCAAAGTCGCCGTCGCGGAATACCCCTCCCTGCGCGTGACCTATCTCTATCTCAACAACAGCAAAGCGCCGCTCAATCAGGTGGATTTACGCCGGGCCATCTCCTGGGCGACGGACTATCAGGGAATGGTAAAAGGCATTCTGAGCGGCAACGGCAAGCAGATGCGCGGCCCGATCCCGGAAGGCATGTGGGGCTTTGACGCCGCGGCAATGCAGTACAGCTTCGACGAAGCCAAAGCCAAAGCGGCGCTGGATAAGGTCAAAGACAAACCCGCCAGCCTGACCTTCCTTTACTCGGACAACGATCCGAACTGGGAGCCTATCGCCCTCTCCACTCAGGCGAGCCTCGGCAAGATCGGCATTAACGTCAAGCTGGAAAAACTGGCCAATGCCACCATGCGCGACCGCGTCGGTAAAGGCGATTACGACATTGCCATCGGCAACTGGAGCCCGGACTTTGCCGACCCATACATGTTCATGAACTACTGGTTCGAATCGGACAAAAAAGGGCTGCCAGGCAACCGCTCGTTCTATGAGAACAAAGAGGTGGATTCGCTGCTGCAGGCCGCGCTGAAAACCACCGACCAGGCGGAACGCACCAAAGATTACCAGCAGGCGCAAAAGGTGGTGATTGACGAAGCGGCCTACGTCTATCTGTTCCAGAAGAACTACCAGCTGGCGATGAACAAAGAGGTCAAAGGCTTCACCTTTAATCCGATGCTCGAGCAGGTGTTCAACATCGCCACCATGAGTAAATAACGGTTCTCGTCGGGGAAAGCGTATGACGTTCTGGAGCATCATGCGCCAGCGCTGCTGGGGGTTACTCCTGGTGGTGGCCGGTGTCTGTATTATTACCTTTATTATTTCACACATGATCCCCGGCGACCCGGCGCGTCTGCTGGCGGGCGATCGCGCCAGCGACGAAATCGTGCAGAACATTCGCCAGCAGCTGGGGCTGGATCGGCCGCTGTATGTGCAGTTTGGCCGCTACGTGGACGCCCTGGCCCACGGTGATTTAGGCACATCCATCCGTACCGGACGCCCGGTTGCGGAAGACCTGAAGGCCTTTTTCCCCGCCACGCTGGAGCTGGCCTTTTGTTCTTTGCTGCTGGCGCTGGTGACCGGCGTGCCGCTGGGGATTTTGTCGGCGGTGTACCGCAACCGCTGGCTGGATCATCTGGTGCGTTTAATGGCGATGACCGGGATTTCCACGCCTGCATTCTGGCTTGGGCTGGGCGTGATTGTCCTGTTCTACGGGCATCTGCAGATTCTGCCGGGCGGCGGCAGGCTGGACGACTGGCTCGATCCGCCGACGCACGTCACCGGGTTTTATCTGCTGGACGCCCTGCTGGAAGGCAACGGTGAAGTCTTTTTCAACGCGCTGCAGCACCTGATTTTACCCTCGCTGACGCTGGCGTTTGTTCACCTGGGCATCGTGGCGCGCCAGGTGCGCTCGGCGATGCTGGAGCAGCTTAGCGAGGACTACATCCGCACCGCACGCGCCAGCGGGCTGCCCGGCTGGTACATCGTCCTGCGCTACGCCCTGCCGAATGCGATGATCCCGTCCATTACCGTGCTCGGACTGGCGCTGGGCGACCTGCTTTACGGCGCCGTCCTGACCGAAACCGTCTTTGCCTGGCCTGGTATGGGCGCCTGGGTGGTGACGTCCATTCAGGCGCTGGACTTCCCGGCGGTGATGGGCTTTGCCGTCGTCGTTTCGCTGGCCTACGTGCTGGTTAATCTGGTGGTCGATCTGCTTTACCTGTGGATTGACCCGCGAATCGGGCGCGGAGGTGCCGAATGATGTTAACGCAGGAAACACCCGTCCCGGTGAAAACCGCCAGACAACGCATCAACTGGGCAAAGCTGTTCTGGATGCTGCGCCAAAGCCCGCTCACGATTGTCGGCGGCGTCATTATGATCGCGATGCTTTTGCTGATGGTGACCTCGCCGTGGATAGTGCCGCATGACCCGAACGCGCTGGATCTCACCGCCCGCCTGCAGGCCCCTTCTGCGCAACACTGGTTTGGCACCGATGAGGTGGGACGCGACCTGTTCAGCCGCGTGCTGACGGGCAGCCAGCAGTCGATTACCGCCGGGCTGGCGGTGGTGGTGATTGCGGGCGGCATTGGCTCGCTGCTGGGCTGTTTGTCCGGCGTCCTGGGCGGGCGCGGCGACGCCGTCATCATGCGGGTGATGGACATTATGCTCTCCATTCCTTCTCTGGTGTTGACCATGGCGCTGGCCGCCGCGCTCGGTCCGAGCCTGTTTAACGCCATGCTGGCGATTGCGATTGTCCGCATACCGTTCTACGTGCGGCTGGCGCGCGGGCAAACCCTGGTGGTGCGTCAGTTCACCTACGTTCAGGCCGCCCGCACTTTTGGCGCCTCCCGCTGGCATTTGATCCGCTGGCACATCCTGCGCAACGCCCTGCCGCCGCTTATCGTGCAGGCATCGCTGGATATCGGCAGCGCCATTCTGATGGCCGCCACGCTGGGGTTTATTGGCCTGGGCGCGCAGCAGCCCACCGCCGAATGGGGCGCGATGGTGGCCGTTGGCCGTAACTACGTCCTGGACCAGTGGTGGTACTGCGCCTTTCCCGGTGCGGCAATTTTGATTACCGCCGTGGGCTTTAATCTGTTTGGCGACGGTATCCGCGATCTGCTGGATCCGAAGTCAGGAGGCAAACAGTAATGACCGAACCGGTACTCAATATTGAAGACCTGCATCTGAGCTTCCCGGTTTTTCGCGGGGAGGTCCACGCCCTGAACCACGTTTCGCTGGAGATCGGCAGGGGCGAAATTGTCGGCGTGGTGGGCGAATCAGGGTCGGGCAAATCCGTTACCGCCATGCTCGCCATGCGCCTGCTGCCGGAGGGCAGCTACCGTATTCATCACGGTCAGGTGAGATTACTCGGTGAAAACGTCCTGACGGCGTCCGAGAAACAGCTTCGCCAGTGGCGCGGCGCTAAAGTGGCGATGATTTTTCAGGAGCCCATGACCGCCCTCAACCCGACGCGGCGGATTGGCAAACAGATGGTGGAGGTGATCCGCCAGCATCAGCCGCTTTCCCGGCGCGAGGCGCAGCAGAAGGCGATCGCCCTGCTGGAAGAGATGCAAATTCCGGACGCGAAGCAGGTCATGGCGCGTTATCCGTTCGAACTCTCCGGCGGCATGCGCCAGCGGGTGATGATCGCCCTTGCCTTCTCCTGCGAGCCGGAGCTGATCATCGCCGACGAGCCGACCACCGCGCTGGACGTGACCGTCCAGCTCCAGGTGCTGCGCTTGCTGAAGCATAAGGCGAAGGCCAGCGGCACCTCGGTGCTGTTTATCAGCCATGATATGGCCGTCGTGTCCCAGCTCTGCGACAGAATGTACGTGATGTATGCGGGCAGCGTGATAGAAAGCGGTGCCACGCAAACGCTGATCCACCGCCCTGTGCATCCCTATTCTATTGGCCTGCTGCGGTGCGCGCCGGAAAACGGCCAGCCGCGCGATCTGCTGCCCGCCATTCCCGGAACGGTGCCCAACCTCAGCCAGCTTCCGCAGGGGTGCGCTTTCCGCGAGCGCTGCTTTGCCGCGGGGGCAAAATGCAGCGAAACGCCGCGCCTTCAGCCGCATGGCGCAGAGGGCCAACTGGCTGCCTGCTGGTATCCACAACGGGAGAAACACCATGTCTGATGTACTGCTGGAACTGGATAGCGTGCACGTGAACTTTGCGGCGCGCAAAAACTGGCTGGGCCGCGTGACGGAACGGGTCCATGCGCTCAACGGGCTGGATCTCCAGATCCGTCGGGGCGAAACGCTGGGCGTTGTCGGGGAATCCGGCTGCGGGAAAAGCACGCTGGCGCAGCTGCTGATGGGGATGCTTAAACCCAGCACCGGCGCATGCCTGCGTGCCCACCACGCCGGTGGCATGCAGATGGTGTTTCAGGATCCGCTCTCCTCGCTCGACCCTCGATTGCCGGTCTGGCGCATCATTACCGAGCCGGTGTGGGTGCAAAAACGCAGCAGCGAGCGCGAACGCCGCCAGCTGGCGGCGGATCTGGCGCTGCAGGTGGGCATTCGCCCGGAATATCTCGACCGCCTTCCACACGCCTTCTCCGGCGGGCAGCGCCAGCGCATTGCCATCGCCCGGGCGCTTTCGTCCGATCCTGATATCATCGTGCTCGATGAACCCACCAGCGCGCTGGATATCTCCGTGCAGGCGCAAATCCTCAACCTGCTGGTGACGCTACAGCAGCAGCGTAATCTGACCTACGTACTGATCTCGCATAACGTCTCGGTGGTCAGACACATGAGCGACCGCGTGGCGGTGATGTATCTCGGACAGATTGTGGAGCTGGGCAGCGCCGCGCAGGTACTTGGCGAGCCGCGCCACCCCTATACCCGCCTGCTGCTCGATTCGGTTCCCCGCACCGGAGAGCCGCTGGATGAAACGCTGGCGTTACGCAAAACGGAGCTTCCCGGCAACCGTCACCTGCCCGAAGGCTGTTTTTTCCGCGACCGCTGCCCGATGGCCGCGCAGGGGTGTGAACGTCCTCAGCCGCTACAGCCCTCTCGCGAGGGCCGTCACGTTCGCTGCTGGCGCAGCATGGGTTAAATTTGCGCCATCCCGCCGTCCACAAACAGCTCGGTGGCGTTGATAAAGCTGGCCGCGTCGGAGGCAAGAAACGCCACCGCTTTACCCACCTCGCCCGGCGCGCCTAAACGTCCGAGCGGCACCTGCGCGGCCAGCGCGTCGTACAGCCCCTGGCGGTGTTCTTCCGGCACCAGATCCCCTAAACCGGGCGTTTTGATCGGACCCGGGCTGACGACATTGACGCGGATCCCACGGCCCTGCAAATCCAGCGCCCAGGAGCGGGCAAAGTTACGCACCGCGGCCTTACTGGCGCTGTAGACGCTGAAGTTGGCCGTCCCCTTAATCGACACCGTCGAGCCGGTCAGAACGATCGACGAGCCGGTTGATAACAGCGGCAGCGCCTTCTGCACCGTGAACAGCACCCCGCGAACGTTGGTGCCAAAAATCCGGTCAAACTGTTCTTCGGTGATCGCGCCCAGCGGCAGCATATCGCCGCCACCCGCATTGGCGAACAGAATATCGAGACGGCCTTCTTCTTTTGCTATCCGGGCATAAACCGCATCCAGATCGGCAAGCTTAGAGACGTCCGCGCGAATGCCCACTGCGTCAGAAGCAATCTCTGCCACCGCGGCGTCAAGTTCGGCCTGACGACGTCCGGTGATGTACACCTTCGCGCCCTGTGCCGCCAGCTCCTGCGCCGTGGCAAGACCAATGCCGGTGCTGCCGCCGGTGACCAGTGCAATTTTTCCTGAGAGAGTCGTGTTCATGTTATTTACCTTTTGTGTTTGCGTTGGACAGACTTTATCCCTTGCGACATTTATGAAAAATGGGCAAAAATGAAAATGACTATTCACCTATGGAAATAATCAGAGGTCATCATGGATCAGCTAATGGCGATGCGCGCCTTCACGCGGGTGGTGGAATCCGGCAGTTTTACCCGCGCGGCGGACTCGCTGAATATGCCGATCGCCACGCTGAGCAAACTGGTTAAATCCCTTGAGGCGCACCTGGCGATACGTCTCCTTCACCGGACGACTCGTCGGGTGGTCACGACGCCTGAAGGGCTGGAATACTATGAAAAAGCGCGCCGGGTGCTGATTGATATCGAAGATATCGACACCTCGTTTCGCGTTTCCCGCGCGACGCCCAAGGGACATTTGCGGGTTGACGTGGGCGGTTCCACCGCACGGGACGTGCTCATCCCCCTGCTGCCGGATTTTATGCAGCGCTACCCGGATATCCGTATCGATCTTGGCGTGGCCGATCGTCCGGTCGATCTTATCAGCGGTAACGTAGACTGCGTGATCCGCGGCGGCCCGCTGAACGATTCAACGCTTATCGCCCGTCATCTCGGTGACGCTCAGATGGTCACCTGCGCGACGCCGGGTTACCTTAAAAACCACGGCGTTCCGGCCTATCCGCAGGAGCTGCGCAACGGCCACAAGCTTGTTAGTTATCTCTCTCCCGTCACCGGGCGGCCGTTTCCGTTTCGCTTCCGGCAGAACGGCGAGGCTCTGGAAATCACTATTCCGCACTATCTCGGCGTCAATGAAAGTAACGCTCATCTGGCGGCTGCCGCGGCGGGTCTGGGGATCGTTCAAACCTTTGAGTACTCAGCAAAGACCTATTTGCAGACGGGAACGCTGGTGGCGATTCTGGGTGACTGGCAGCCTGCCGCGTACCCGTTTCACGTGGTCTACCCGCAGAACCGGCATTTGACGCACAGACTGAAGGTGTTTATCGCCTGGCTGGCGGAGGTATTCCCCGCCGGGCTGAAGGGATAGCCGGGCACAAACCCGGCTGTGATTTAGTTAAGCTTATAGTCCAGGGTAATTTCGGCCTTGAGCAACTGCGACACCGGGCAGCCCGCTTTGGCTTTCTGAATAATGCCGTCAAACTGCTGTGGCGCAATGCCCGGTACGGTGACCTTACTTTGCAGCGCAACCTTAGTGATGGCAAAGCCGCCGTCGGTTTTATCCAGAGAGACGTCCGCGGTCGTATCAATCGAATCAGCGGTATAGCCCGCTTCACCCAGCATCAGCGACAGCGCCATGGAAAAACAAGCCGCATGTGCCGCGCCGATCAGCTCTTCCGGGTTGGTCCCTTTTTCACCCTCAAAGCGGGTGTTAAAGCCGTAAGGCTGTTGGTTGAGAACGCCGCTCTCGGTGGAAACCGTTCCTTTCCCGCGCTTAATGTCGCCAGACCAGTGTGCCGAACCGTGCTTATGAATCGTCATTCTTGCTCTCCTTTTGGCTTACAAAGGGTTAAGTATAGACTATGCATCTGACACGCCCTGGAACACAGACGATTCCGTGCCTTTCACCTGCTGTACCGACAACAAGGATAATGATATGACGCTAAAAATCAGGATGGCCGTCGCGGTAGCCACGCTGGCTCTCTCTCTTTCTTCACTGGCCAAAACGCCGGAAAACTTTATCTATACCAGCTCAGGCGACCTCGACGCGGCGCTCCCGCTGGTTGCGCGTAGCGACATCGGCGGCGTGCAGATCGTGTACAACTGGCGCCTGCTTGAACCCGAGAAGGACAGCTATGACTTCTCGCGGATTGAGCAGGATCTGGCGCGTCTTAAGGCCGCCCGGAAAAAACTCTTTATTCAGATCCAGGATCGTTTCTTTGAGCCGGACGCCCGCTACGTCCCGGACTATCTGATGCACGATAAGCAATACAGCGGCGGGATTGCGCCGCAGTTTGATAACCCCGGCGAGGGCAAGCCTGTCGGCGCGGGATGGGTAGCGCGTCAGTGGGACCCCACGGTGCGCCAGCGCTACCAGGCACTGCTGGCAGCGCTCGCAAAACGCTTTGATGGCGAGGTGTATGGCGTAAACCTGCCTGAAACCGCGATTGATATTGACGAGAAAAATCCGCCAGCGGGCTTCACCTGCGACAGCTATTTCGCAGGTGAGATGGAAAATCTGGCCTTTGCGCGCAAGGTTTTTCAGAAATCACATGTGGTGCAGTACGTTAACTTCTGGCCGTGCGAGTGGGATAACGACCACAACTATATGGGACGTCTTTTTGCGTATGCCAGCGCCAACAATATCGGCCTGGGCGGGCCGGACATTGTGCCCAACCGCAAGGCGCACATGAAGAATGCCTATCCCTTCTTCCATAAAAATAAACAGGCGCTGCCGCTCATCGCCATGGCGGTTCAGGAGCCGACTCTGACCTATAAGGATCCTCAGACCGGAAAACCGTTCACCAAAGCCGAGTTTGTCCGCTTCGGCGAAAATTATCTCGGGGCCGATATTATTTTCTGGAGCACGGCTTCTCCCTGGCTAAAGGCAAAATAATTGCCCCTCAGGCAAGGTGGCGGGACAGTTCGTCAAGAAACACGCGCAGCGCGGCAGGCTGGTATTCCCGTGACTGATAAATGCCGTGGATGGCAAGCGGTTTCGGCTCCAGCGACGCCAGTACCGGCACCAGTAATCCCTGCTCCAGCGCGGCGCGCGCTTCGCGCTCCGGCAGCATGGCGATGCCGCAGTGCTCGATCGCCGCGTTCATGAGCAGTGAAGAGATACTGGCGCTCAGGTTGCCGCTGACGGCCACGCTCAGGCTTTCGCCTTCCGGGGTCAGGAAGTGCCAGGACTGCCCCGCGAAAAAGCTGTAGTGCAGGCAGTTATGCTGCGCCAGTTCTTCGGGGCTGACGGGCGTGCCGTGCTGTGCCAGATACGCCGGCGAGGCGCAGAGCACCGATCGACATTCCCCCAGCCGGCGGGCGATCATGCCGGGCTCCGGGTTATCGGTAATGCGCACGGCGACGTCAATGCGCTCTCCCACCAGGCTGACCGGATGGTTGTTCACGTCCAGCTCAATGCGCAGCTGCGGGTAGCGCGAGAGCAGGCCGGGCAGGACCGGCGCAATCAGATGCATGGCGGTAAAGTATGCGCAGGCTACCCGCAGCGTGCCGGACGGCAGATCTTTTTCCGACTGACCTTCGATTTCCTGCGAGATCTGCGAGAGCGTCCGCGTTTTTTGCAGCACCTTTTCCCCTGCCGCCGTCAGCGTCAGCTTGCGCGTGGAGCGGTTTACCAGACGCGTCCCCGCCCACTTCTCCATTTGTTCAAGGTAACGGCTCACCATCGGCCGGGAAATACCCAGCGCGCGGGCCGCCGCGCTCAGGCTTCCCAGCTCGCATATCCGGTTATAGACCTGAGCGGCAATAACGCGATCCATATAAGCTCCATCTGCTCGATTTAAGAAACTAAGCATGTCTTGTTTCAGGAATTCTGGCAAATGAGAATATCCGTACAATAGAGGCATTCCTGAACAACAGAGACAACAGCATGAAACTCACTCATATTGCCCTGCTTTCCACCCTTTTCGCTCCGGCCGTTTTTGCCGCGCCGTTGACGATTGATACCTATAACCCGCAGGATAAAGGCATTTTCGCGGTCTCCTCCACGCTCGTTTCCGGCCCGAAAGAGGCGGTGCTGTTTGACGCGCAGTTCAGCGTGAAGGATGGCGAAGCGCTGGTAGAGAAAATTCGCCGCAGCGGTAAAACGCTGAATAAGATTGTGATCACCTCCGGCGATCCGGATTTCTATTTTGGCCTGCAGCCGCTGGTGAAGGCCTTCCCGAACGCCAAAGTGGTGGCCACGCAGCAGGTGGTTGACCATATTAAGGCCACCAAAGACGCCAAGCTCGCCTTCTGGGGCCCGCAGATGAAAGACGGCGCGCCAACGGAACTGGTGGTGCCGCAGGTGCTCGCCTCAACCACCTTTATGATTGACGGGGAAAAGGTCGATATCGAGCAGCCGGACAGCTACGCGGCCTACGTGTGGATCCCGTCCGTGAAAACCATCCTCGGCGGCACCGGGGTCTCCTGGGGGATTCACGTCTGGACGGCTGATACCCAGACGCCGGCTCGCCGTCAGCAGTGGCAGCAGACCCTGGACAACATGGCCGCGCACAAGCCGGAACGCGTGATACCGGGCCACTATCTGGGCACGCCACCGTCCGGAACCGGGGCTATTGATTTTACCCGTGGCTATCTGCAGCATTTTGAACGGGCGTTGTCGGCACATAAAAACTCTGCGGGCGTCATCGGTGCACTGAAAAAACAGTATCCGGATCTGGCAGAAGAGAGTTCTCTTGAATTAAGCGCCAAAGTGAATACCGGCGAAATGAAGTGGTAATTTAAAAACGGCTCCTGCTATATTCCCGCGATAGCAGGAGCACCGCCATAATATCCGCACTGCCTCACGCCAATATATCCCTCCGTTTTAAAAGCGCATAAAAGCATGCACTTATGTCATTTTTATTTCTAAGATGAATCTGAGACACAACCGGGGAAATATTTGCCATTCTGTTTATGAATTAAATTTTTTGCGAGCCGTACCATTAAACAGACAACGACACGGAGGCAGCATGTTTACTTATTACCCGGCTAATACCACAGCAGCACAACCTGAACTCGTTAACGCGATTGCGCAGGGTCTTCACGCCGAGCACGGTGCTGTGACTGAAGATGACATTTTAATGGAACTGACCAAGTGGGTGGAATCCACGGATAATGACATCCTCAGTGACATCTACCAGCAGACCATTAACTACGTCGTCAGCGGGCAAAGCGCACCTTTGTAAAAATCTGCTAAGCTGGATCTGCAACCTAAGGGGTTACATTTCGTTTGCGAAAGCAAACTGGTCCTTAAAACTATCAACAGGATTGAGGAGTTAACATGAAATCGAACCGTCAGGCACGCCACATTCTGGGACTGAACTACAAGCTTTCTAATCAGCGTAAAGTGGTGATTGAAGGCGACCACGAAACGCAAGTCACTCACGCCACCGGCAGAAAACGCCACGCGGGCAAGTAAGTTCCAGACTGAGATCCAGAACACCATCGGCAAAACCGATGGTGTTTTTGTTTATGTGTTGCGGTAATTAATATTTAGCTCCTTTATAATACCGCCCGACCGCACCCCGTAGCACAGGCCAGAAAGATGACAAACAGCAGTGTCAGGGACGGATCTTCAAAAAAAGAGTGAGTGACATGGACAACAAACTGAAAAAACATCGTTCCTTATATATCCCTTATGCCGGCCCGGTTTTACTCGAATTCCCCCTGCTCAACAAAGGCAGCGCCTTCAGCATGGAAGAGCGCAGCAGCTTTAACCTGCTTGGCCTGCTGCCGGAAGTGGTTGAAACCATTGAAGAGCAGGCAGAGCGCGCGTGGATCCAGTATCAGGGCTTCAAAACCGAGATCGACAAACACATCTACCTGCGCAACATCCAGGACACCAACGAAACCCTCTTCTATCGCCTGGTGCAAAACCATCTCGAAGAGATGATGCCGGTGATCTACACCCCAACGGTGGGTGCGGCGTGCGAACGCTTCTCTGAGATCTACCGTCGCTCACGCGGCGTCTTTATCTCTTATCAGAATCGTCACAACATGGACGACATTCTGCAGAACGTGCCGAACCACAATATTAAAGTGATTGTGGTGACGGACGGGGAACGTATTCTCGGCCTCGGCGACCAGGGCATTGGCGGGATGGGGATCCCAATCGGTAAACTCTCTCTCTACACCGCCTGCGGCGGCATCAGCCCGGCGTACACCCTGCCGGTGGTACTGGATGTCGGCACCAACAACCAGCAACTGTTGAACGATCCGCTGTACATGGGCTGGCGTCATCCGCGCATTACCGACGACGAGTACTATCAGTTTGTCGACGATTTCATTCAGGCCGTGAAGCACCGCTGGCCGGACGTTCTGCTGCAGTTTGAAGACTTTGCGCAGAAAAACGCGATGCCGCTGCTGAACCGCTATCGCGATGAGATCTGCTCCTTTAACGACGACATCCAGGGCACCGCAGCGGTGACCGTGGGCACGCTTATCGCCGCCAGCCGCGCGGCCGGCAGCCAACTGAGCTACCAGAAAATCGTCTTCCTGGGCGCAGGCTCTGCGGGCTGCGGCATCGCCGAGCAGATTATTGCCCAGACGCAGCGCGAAGGCTTAAGCGAAGAGCTGGCCCGCTCCCGCGTCTTTATGGTGGACCGTTTCGGCCTGCTGACCGACGGCATGCCGAACCTGCTGCCGTTCCAGACGAAGCTGGTGCAGAAACGCGAAAACCTGAAAAACTGGGATACCGACAACGAAGTCCTTTCCCTGCTGGACGTGGTGCGCAACGTGAAGCCGGATATTCTGATCGGCGTTTCCGGGCAAACCGGTCTCTTCACCGAAGAGATTATTCGCGAGATGCACAAGCACTGCGAGCGCCCTATCGTGATGCCGCTGTCTAACCCGACCTCCCGCGTGGAAGCGACGCCGCAGGACATCATCGCCTGGACCGAAGGTAACGCGCTGGTTGCCACCGGCAGCCCGTTCGATCCGGTGGTATGGAAGGATAAAACCTATCCGATCGCCCAGTGCAACAACTCCTATATCTTCCCGGGCATTGGTCTGGGCGTGATCGCCTCCGGCGCGTCCCGCATTACCGATGAGATGCTGATGTCAGCGAGCGAAACCCTTGCGGGCTATTCGCCGCTGGTCAACAACGGCGAAGGGCTGGTGCTGCCGGAACTGAAGGACATTCACAAGGTGTCGCGCGCTATCGCGTTTGCGGTGGGTAAAATGGCGCAGCAGCAGGGCGTGGCGGTGAAAACCTCTGCCGACGCACTGCAGCAGGCTATTGATGATAACTTCTGGATGCCTGAATACCGCAGCTATCGCCGTACCTCGATTTAATTAGCTCCGACCCTTCCCTCTCCTCAAAAGGGAGAGGGAACGTGAACACCCTCCTCCCTTTATTTAAAAAATCAATATTCCGACAACAATTCATATCTCATTGAAATATAAATATTTTGCATGACATTTTTTGCCTAATAAACAGTTTCTTTTAAAGGTTTAGTAACGTTCCGCATCACTAAATTCATTAATTGAAAAAGGAGTTTTGAAATGGCAATTCCGGCTTACCTTTGGCTTAAAGATGACGGCGGCGCAGATATCAAAGGCGCTGTTGATGTACAAGATCGCGAGGGAAGTATCGAGATATTAGGGTTCGGTCATGGACTGTATCTGCCAACAGATAACATGACAGGAAAAATAACGGGTACGCGCGTTCATAGTGCGCTGGTATTTGAAAAGGAGTTTGACAGTTCTAGCCCTCACTTATACAAGGCCGTGGCAAAAGGCCAAACGCTGAAAAGTGCCGAGTTTAAGTGGTACAAGATCGACGACGCGGGTCAGGAAGTCGAATACTTCAACATGTACCTGGAGAACGTTAAAGTTGTCTCAATATGCCCCTTGATGCATGACGTAAAAAACTCGGCAATGGAAAAACATAATCATCTAGAAAATGTTTCCCTGCGTTATGAGAAAATCACGTGGCAACATTGCGACGGTAATATCATCTTTGCAGACTCATGGAATGACCGTTCATGAATCTCCTGCAATGCTATTTCCACCTCAACGGCGGTAAGTACGCAACACTGTCTGTGCCCGGAGTGGGTTTTTTCCCAGCATTTTCGGGGAATGGCAATGCAACAAATCGTCCCGAAAGCGCGTCTCTACCCGACATAGGTCCTCTCCCTCCGGGCCGATATTACATACTATTACGTGGATTAGGCGGTTGGTATACTCAAACAAAGGACAGTGTAAATGCATTTTTCACGGGGTCCAATCGGAGCGAGTGGTTTGCTTTATATCGCGATGACGGATTGATAAATGATGAGACTTTTGTGAACGGTATAAGGCGAGGAGAATTCAGATTGCACCCTATCGGACCATCTGGATTAAGTAAGGGATGTATCACGCTTTACAGTCAGAGCGATTTTAAGGTTCTGACATCAGCCTTGCTACGAACGGGAGGGCAGCAACTGGGAAACTATATGATTGCTCATGGCGTTGTGCAGGTTTATTAATGAAGGTGATACTACTGGCACTGCTATGGTGTACGGCAGTGTTTCTATCGTTACTCACACTATATAAAGTTATTCCACCGGAAGCGCAGTACACTATTGCGGAGCATTTTAAAATATATGGCGACGAATTGATCATGGATTTCGTTCTGTACCTTTTTTTAGGTGTTTCCGCATTCAGTGCGTCAGTTCTCACACTAGCCCTGTATGTTCTTATACGGAAAAAATAATTCTGGGCAGCACTGCTGCCCCTCTGTTTGGTATATGCAGGAAAACGTTGTATAGTGATAGTCACCTACAAACTCATAACATATAAGGAGGCTAATTATGCTGTATCGTGAAATTTTCAATGTTTCACATACATTTGGTGATCGCACCAGCTCAAGCGTTATCGGTATCGTGCTGCGATAACTTCTGCTTGAGCGAAGACACCAACCCCTGAAATCCCTTCTCTCGGGCTTACTGAGTTATCGTCAGCGATGTTTGACGAGGTATAAACATGCCTGTAACTCTTGGGTAAGCAACAATGAGCACTTTACTCACTGCACAATCTTTACGCGTTGATACGGCGTTTGGCACGCTCTTCGACTCACTCTCCTTTACGCTGAAAAAAGGCGACCGCATCGGCCTGCTGGGCGACAACGGCTGCGGCAAAAGTACGCTTTTAAAGGTGCTGGACGGAACAGATATCCCAGCCGCCGGAACGGTAGCGCTGGCCGGACACTGCCTGATGGCGCGCGTGGAGCAACATCTCCCGGACGCCATTTTCCCGCTGACCATGCTGGATGCCGTACTCGCGCAACTGCCTTTAGCTGAGCACGACAGCCTGCGCTGGAAAGCTGAAACGCTGCTGGCGAGCATGGGCTTCACGCCGCAGGATATGACGCTGCAATCCGCCACCCTGAGTGGCGGACAGCACACCCGCCTGCTGCTGGCGCGGGCGTTGATTCACGAGCCGGATCTGCTCCTGCTGGATGAACCCAGCAACCACCTGGATCTGCCGACCATGCTCTGGCTGGAACACTTTTTACAGAACTGGTCAGGCAGCTTCGTGCTGGTTTCGCACGACAGACAGCTGCTGGATGCCGTCACAAACGGCAGCTGGATCCTGCGTGATAAGACGCTGCACTACTTTGCCCTTCCCTGCACGGCCGCCCGTAAAGCGCTTGCAGCAAAAGACGAAAGCGATGCGCAGCGCCACAAGGCGGAGCAAAAGGAGATCGACCGCGTGACCGCCAGCGCCAAACGTCTGGCGACCTGGGGTAAGGTTTACGACAACGAAGACCTGGCCCGCAAAGCCAAGCAGATGGAAAAACAGGTCGAACGACTCAAAGAGAGCCAGACCGCGCTCACGGCGGGCAGTCCATGGACGCTAACCCTGCGCGGCGACGCGCTGCGGGCGGACCGTCTGCTGGAGATGGAAAACCTCAGCGTCCCGCCTGCGCCCGGGCTACCGCCGCTGTTTAACATCGAAACGGCGCGGCTGAAAAGCGGCGATCGCGTGGCAATTGTCGGTCGTAACGGCTGCGGTAAATCGTCGCTGATGAAGCTTATCTGGCGACATTTTGTGGATGAACCGACGGACAGCGGGCTGAAAATCCATCCGCGCGTCTCGCCGGGCTACTACGACCAGACGCTGCATCAGCTGCCGGATGACGCCACGCTGCTCGACGCGCTGGAACCTTTCGCTCCCGACCCGCAAAACAGGAAGATGGCGCTCATCAGCGCCGGGTTCCCGTGGGCGCGCCACGGGCAAAAAGTCAGCACGCTCAGCGGCGGCGAGCGCTCTCGCCTGCTGTTCGTCGGGCTGACGCTTGCCCGCTACAGCCTGCTGATGCTGGATGAGCCCACCAACCATCTCGACATGGAAGGCAAAGAGGCACTGGCGGAAACGCTGCAACAGTTCGAAGGCGGCGTGCTGCTGGTCAGCCACGATCGCCAGTTAATTAGCCAAAGCTGTAACCGTTTCTGGCTGATTGAGGACGGCTGGCTGAGCGAGTGGCACGATGCTGAATCCGTGTTTGAGCGGCTGCGTGAAAGCGCAGGGCTGGGGACATCCGCCGGGCCCGTCGTCACCGCTGGGGAAGTTCAACCCTCGCCGTACGATGATCTGCTTGTGCGGCTGATCGCGCTGGAAACGCTCCTGGAAGACGATCTGGCGCGTAAGCCGAAACATCAGAAGCCGCAGCTGCAGGCGCAATGGCGAAGAGAAATTGAGGAGATTGAAGCCCAGCTGTAAATCTGCGCCCGGCGAGCACCTCGCCGGGCCAGCATTTTCCCCCTTAATTATTAGAGGATCGCCGTATTCTTAATCCGAAATCGAATCAAATGATGACATTATGTTGCCGCAGCCTTGCATTACCAGGCTAATGTATTAATCCTTAAGGGGTACTACACCTGCTATGCAGATTCTTATCATGAACAAGGAGATACACATGAAGGCTGCTGTTGTTACTCAGGATCATCAGGTCAATGTCACTGAAAAAACCTTACGCCCGCTTAAGCATGGGGAAGCCCTGCTGAAAATGGAGTGCTGTGGTGTATGCCATACCGACCTCCACGTGAAGAACGGTGATTTTGGCGATAAAACCGGGGTAATCCTGGGCCATGAAGGTATTGGTATCGTGAAAGAAGTCGGCCCTGACGTGACGTCGCTGAAAGTCGGCGACCGCGCAAGCGTGGCCTGGTTCTTTGAAGGATGCGGTCACTGCGAATACTGTAATACCGGTAACGAAACCCTGTGCCGTGACGTGAAAAACGCCGGTTACTCCGTTGACGGCGGCATGGCGGAAGAATGCATCGTCACCGCGGATTACGCGGTAAAAGTGCCGGATGGTCTGGATTCGGCGGCGGCCAGCAGCATTACCTGCGCCGGCGTCACCACCTACAAAGCGGTGAAAATCTCCGGCATAAAACCGGGCCAGTGGATCGCGATTTACGGTCTGGGCGGGCTGGGCAACCTCGCGCTGCAGTACGCCAAAAACGTGTTTAATGCCAAAGTCATCGCTCTGGACGTTAACGATGAACAGCTGAAGCTGGCCGCGAGCATGGGTGCGGATTTAACCATCAACTCACGCAGCGAAGATGCCGCTAAGATTATGCAGGAAAAAACCGGCGGCGCGCATGCCGCAGTCGTCACCGCCGTCGCAAAAGCGGCCTTCAACTCGGCGGTAGATGCCGTGCGTGCCGGTGGCCGCGTGGTCGCCGTTGGCCTGCCGCCGGAAGCGATGAGCCTGGACATTCCGCGCCTGGTGCTGGACGGTATTCAGGTGGTAGGTTCGCTGGTTGGCACCCGTCAGGATCTGCAGGAAGCCTTCCAGTTTGCGGCCGAGGGCAAAGTGGTGCCGAAAGTGACGATGCGTCCTATCGAGGACATCAACGCCATCTTTAAAGAGATGGAACAGGGCCAGATCCGTGGCCGTATGGTGATCGACTTACGCTCGTAAACACCTTTTGCCGGGTAGTGGCTACGCCTTACCCGGCTCATTGCTACGACAAACGACGAACTGCAATCCACTCCTGAACCTCAATCTGGAAGGTGTCCGGCGCTTTTCGGTACATTTTACGCGCCAGGTCGAGAATAGTATGCCGCGCGAGCTCCTCTTCCATCCGCTGCTGCGCGCTATCCATGACTGAACGTACTCCGCACGGGCCGTCGCAGACCCAGGCAGGCGGTGCTTCATCAAACACGGCCAGCCGCTGGCGCACTTCACGACACTCGAACATGTTTTTCTCGCCGTCAATGGCATGCGCCACATCCAGCACGCTGATCAGCTCCGCCGGACGCGCCAGCTTAAAGCCCCCGCCCTTGCCTTCCGTACTGATGACCAGCCCGGCACGTGACAGGCGTGTAAAGATTTTGCCGAGGTAGTCATACGGCACGCCCTGCAAGGCAGCCATCTCCCGGACGCTCATCTCACGCTCGTTGCCCTTCGCATCCACCATACACATCAGGCTGTGAATGCCATATTCCACACCGGAACTGTAAAACGCCATGGTTAACTCCGAATTAGTGTTCGGAGCATTATAACGATTTTTAACTCAGAAAGAAGTTGTCGGAGTTAACTCCGACAAGTATAGTGGCAGTTATGTCA
>OKVJ01000117.1_pt1 | contig 35542 bp, 23 predicted proteins | sample 1606921 | NCBI WGS metagenome assembly OKVJ01 (sample SAMN03281016, study PRJEB24777) | human gut metagenome | isolation source: fecal sample PR161 from 1 month old female Malay infant, caesarean...
GGTGGAAAAAATAGCCTAAATAGGCTGATTCGATGTGTTTGCGGGAAAAAAATCGGCCCAGATCCGCGAAATTTTAATCAGCGAGTCAGCTTGGGAAGAAATGACCTGCTTATTCGCACCTTCCCTAGCGAAAGCGTAGAAATAAACCTAACATTGAAATTAAAGAACATCAGATTTAGCATGTAAATGAAATTTGTCAGGGCAGGATGCCCCGCAACTTCCGAGCGTGCGATTTTCCTCAAAGGGATGGAATAAGAATGGATAATAACGAACCTGCAACCCCAGTCGACTCGACTCTGGGTTACACATTCCAAAACGATTTTCTGGCGCTGGCGCAGGCCTTTTCTCTACCTGAAATAGATTACACCGATATTTCCCAGCGGGAACAGTTGGCTGCTGCTATTAAACGCTGGCCGTTATTAGCTGAATTCGCCCATCAACATTAAGGGAGCCATTGATGGCCATACTCGGATTACAGGGCGTCCGTGGCGGTGTGGGTACCACATCTGTTACCGCGGCGCTGGCGTGGTCATTACAGCTTTTAGGTGAATCGGTGCTGGTGATTGACGCCTGCGCCGATAATTTGCTGCGTATGTCGTTCAACGTCGATTTCACTCGCGAAGAGGGCTGGGCCCGCGCGCTGCTTGATGACAAAGACTGGCGGGATGCGGGGCTACGCTATACCTCCCAGCTGGATTTACTGCCTTTTGGCCAACTGACCACCACAGAACGCGAGAATGAAGCCGCCTATCAGCGTCTGTTTTCGCAGTTCACGCTTGCGCTGCAGAGCCTGAAAGAAAAGGGGCACTACCAGTGGATCCTGCTGGATCTGCCGCACGGCGCCGGGACGCTGACCCGGCAGCTCATCGCCCAGTGCGATCATGTACTTTCCGTGGTGAACGTCGATGCGAACTGCCATATTCGCCTGCATCAGCAGGGGCTGCCTCAGAACGCACATCTCCTGATTAACGATTTACGTATCGGTAGCCAAATCCAGGACGACCTCTATCAGGTGTGGCTGCAAAGCCAGCGCCGCCTGCTTCCCATTGTGATTCATCGGGATGAGGGGATGGCGGAATGCCTCGCCTCCAAGCAGCCGCTGGGCGAATACCGCAGCGACTCGCTGGCAGCAGAAGAGATTCTGACGTTGGCGAACTGGTGTCTGCTGAACTTCGCCAGCAAGGCGGAGCCTGCTGGGAGTTCGGTATGAGTCGACTCGCCAGCTGGCTTCTCATCCCGCCGGTCAGTTCGCGTTTGAGCGACCATTACCGGCACTTTCGCCGGCATGGTGCTCCGGCATTCAGCGCCGCGCTCGGCTGTTTCTGGCTGATTCTGGCCTGGACGTTCATTCCACTCGAGCACCCGCGCTGGCAGCGCATCCGTGCGCGTCACGGCGAATTATACCCACACATTAACCCCGACCGACCACGGCCTTTGGACCCGGCGCGCTATCTTATTCAGGCCGTCTGGCTGGCAATATCGTCATCCCGAACGGAGAAAATAACGCCGCACTGGCGCAGCTATTCCCGCGTACAGCAGTTACGTGAACGCTATCACCAGTGGCTGGATAAACTGCCCGCTAGCGTCAGCGATAAGACCAGCCATCTGGATAACCATAAAGAGCTTGGGCATCTCCACCCAGGCTTGCGGCGTTTTATTCTCGGCGTGATTGTCGTGTTCTCGCTCATTCTGGCGCTGGTCTGTATTACGCAACCTTTCAACCCGCTGGCGCAGTTCATCTTCCTGATCCTGCTGTGGGGCGTGGCGTTGCTGGTTCGTCGTATTCCGGGCCGTTTCTCGGCGCTGATGCTGATTGTGCTGTCGCTGACGGTTTCCTGCCGCTACATCTGGTGGCGTTACACCTCAACGCTGAACTGGGACGACCCGGTCAGCCTGGTGTGCGGTCTGGTGCTGCTGTTTGCTGAGACCTACGCGTGGATTGTGCTGGTGCTAGGCTATTTCCAGGTGATCTGGCCGCTCAACCGCCAGCCGGTTCCGCTGCCTAAAGACACCACGCAGTGGCCGACCGTCGATCTCTTCGTCCCGACCTACAACGAAGACCTGAGCGTGGTGAAAAACACCATCTATGCCGCGCTGGGCATCGACTGGCCGAAAGATAAGCTCAAAGTCTGGATCCTGGATGACGGCAACCGTCCGGCGTTTCGCCAGTTTGCGGAAGAGGTCGGCGTTGAGTACATCGCCCGCCCGACTCACGAGCACGCGAAGGCCGGGAATATCAACAACGCCCTGAAGTATGCCTCCGGGGAGTTCGTCTCGATTTTTGACTGTGATCACGTGCCGACGCGCTCGTTCCTGCAGATGACCATGGGCTGGTTCCTGAAAGAGAAAGAGCTGGCGATGATGCAGACGCCGCACCACTTCTTCTCGCCGGACCCGTTTGAACGTAACCTTGGCCGCTTCCGCAAAACCCCGAACGAAGGCACGCTGTTCTATGGGCTGGTGCAGGACGGGAACGACATGTGGGATGCCACCTTCTTCTGCGGCTCGTGTGCGGTTATCCGCCGTAAGCCGCTGGATGAAATCGGCGGAATTGCCGTTGAAACGGTAACGGAAGATGCGCATACCTCGCTGCGCCTGCACCGTCGTGGCTATACCTCTGCCTATATGCGTATCCCTCAGGCCGCCGGTCTGGCGACGGAATCACTCTCCGCGCACATCGGTCAGCGTATTCGCTGGGCGCGCGGCATGGTGCAGATTTTCCGCCTCGATAACCCGCTGATAGGCAAAGGGCTCAAGCTGGCGCAACGTCTCTGCTACGTCAACGCCATGTTCCACTTCTTGTCCGGCATCCCGCGGCTGATCTTCCTGACCGCGCCGCTGGCGTTCCTGCTCCTTCACGCCTATATCATTTACGCCCCCGCGCTGATGATTGCGCTGTTCGTTCTGCCGCACATGATCCACGCGAGCCTGACGAACTCGAAGATTCAGGGCAAATACCGGCACTCCTTCTGGAGTGAAATCTACGAAACGGTGCTGGCGTGGTACATCGCGCCGCCGACGATGGTCGCGCTGATTAACCCGCACAAAGGGAAATTCAACGTCACCGCGAAGGGCGGTCTGGTGGAAGAAGAGTACGTCGACTGGGTGATCTCCCGCCCGTATATTTTCCTCGTGCTGCTGAATATTGTCGGCGTGATCGCCGGTATCTGGCGCTACTTCTACGGCCCGGAAAACGAAATCCTGACCGTCTTTGTAAGTATGGCCTGGGTGTTCTACAACCTGATTATCCTCGGCGGCGCGGTGGCGGTGTCGGTAGAGAGTAAACAGGTTCGTCGCGCGCATCGCGTTGAAATCTGCATGCCTGCGGCGATCGCCCGTGAAGATGGTCACCTCTTCTCCTGTACGGTGCACGACTTCTCTGACGGTGGCCTGGGGATCAAAATCAACGGCCAGGCGAAAGTGCTGGAAGGGCAGAAGGTTAACCTGCTGCTTAAGCGCGGTCAGCAGGAGTATGTCTTCCCGACGCAGGTTGTGCGTGTGGCAGGCAGTGAAGTGGGTCTGCAGCTGATGCCGTTGACCAAAAAGCAACACATTGATTTTGTGCAGTGTACGTTTGCCCGTGCGGATACATGGGCTCTCTGGCAGGACAGCTTCCCGGAAGATAAACCACTGGAAAGCCTGCTGGATATTCTGAAGCTGGGGTTCCGTGGCTATCGTCACCTTGCAGAATTTGCCCCGTCGTCGGTGAAATTAATTTTCCGGTCACTTACTTCGCTGGTTTCCTGGGTCGTGTCGTTCATTCCTCGTCGTCCCGAGCGGGATGAGACGAAGCAGGCGGACCCGGTTATGGCTCAACAATGATGATAACGCGATGAAAACAAAACTTTCCTGGTTATGTGCAGTGGCAATGGGAGTGAGTGCACTTCCCGCAACAATGGCTAACGCAGCACCCGGTAACGCAGCGGCGACGCCTGCGCCGACGGTCCCTGTCGTCGCGCAGGCAACCGATCCGGTTGTTACGGCGGCACCCGGTCAAACAGAGAACATCATTCCGAACCAGCCAACGGAGGGGAACACCCTGCCGGTCGAGAATCCGGTCATCGGGCAGGTGATGCCGGGCGTGCGGGGGGCTAACGCGCCCGTTGTCGCGGATAATGTGCCGTCGCGGGACGTGAAGCTGACCTTCGCGCAAATCGCGCCGCCGCCGGGCAGCATGGTGCTGCGCGGCGTCAACCCTAACGGCAGCATTGAATTTGGTATGCGCAGCGATGAGGTTGTTTCAAATGCGGTACTGAACCTTGAATACACCCCGTCGCCATCCCTGCTGCCGACGCAGTCTCAGCTGAAGGTCTACCTGAACGATGAACTGATGGACGTTCTGCCGGTGACCAAAGAGCAGCTGGGTAAGAAAACACAGGCGCAGGTGCCGATTAACCCGCTCTTCATCACCGACTTTAACCGTATCCGTCTGGAGTTTGTTGGTCACTACCGCGATGTCTGCGAAAACCCCGCCAGCAACACGCTGTGGCTGGACGTCGGGCGTAACTCCTCGCTGCAGATGACCTACCAGCCGCTGGCGCTGAAAAACGATCTGTCGGCGTTCCCGGTTCCGTTCTTCGACCCGCGTGATAACCGTCCGCTCACGCTGCCGATGGTGTTTGCATCGTCCCCTGACGTGACCGAGCAGCTGGCGGCGACCATTGTGGCCTCCTGGTTTGGCTCCCGCTCCGGCTGGCGCGGTCAGAACTTCCCGGTGATGTATGACAAAATGCCGGACAGGAACGCGATTGTCTTTGCAACCAACGCGAAGCGTCCGGGCTTCCTGCGCGACCACCCGGAAGTCAAAGCGCCAACCATTGAGATGGTAAGCCACCCGGATAACCCGTACGTGAAGCTGCTGGTGGTCTTTGGTCGTGATGATAAAGATCTGGTCCAGGCCGCGAAGGCGATTGCTCAGGGCAACGTCCTTTTCCGCGGCAACAGCGTGGTGGTGGACGAAGTTAAGCCGCTGCTGGCGCGTAAACCTTATGACGCGCCAAACTGGGTGCGTACCGACCGCGCCGTGACGTTTGGTGAACTGAAAACCTATGAAGAGCAGCTGCAGGCCTCCGGCCTTGAGCCATCGCCGATTAGCCTGTCGCTGAACCTGCCGCCGGATCTGTACTTGCTGCGCACCAACGGCATTGATATCAATCTCAACTACCGCTATACCGCGCCGGCGACGAAAGACAGCTCGCGCATGGATATCAGCCTGAACAACCAGTTCCTGCAATCGTTCAGCCTGCAAAGTACCCAGGACACCAACCGTCTGATGCTCCGCCTGCCGGTGCTGCAGGGGCTGCTGGACGGAAAAACGGACGTCTCTATTCCGGCGCTGAAGCTTGGCGCGATCAACCAGCTGCGTTTTGATTTCCAGTACATGAACCCGATGCCTGGCGGTTCGGTGGATAACTGCATCACCTTCCAGCCGGTACAAAACCACGTTGTGATCGGCGATGAGTCGACCATCGACTTCTCGAAGTACTACCATTTCCTGGCGATGCCGGATCTGCGTGCCTTTGCTAACGCGGGCTTCCCGTTCAGCCGCATGGCCGATCTCTCTGAATCCATTGTGGTGATGCCAAAAGCGCCAAACGAAGGCCAGGTGACGACCCTGCTCGACACCATGGCAACCGTAGGCGCGCAAACCGGATTACCGGCAGTTAACGTCACGTTGACCGACGATGGCAGTCAGATCCAGAACAAAGATGCGGATATCATGGTGATCGGCACCATCCCGGACAAGCTGAAGGATGAAAAACGTATCGACCTGCTGGTGAAAGCCACCGAGTCGTGGGTTAACACGCCGCTTCGCCAGACCGAGTTCCCAAGCATTATGCCTGACGTGAACGACCGTAAGGCCAGCGCGCAGACGGCCGTAACCTCTCAGGGGGCGATGGCTGCGGTGGTGGGCTTCCAGTCTCCTTACAACGATCAGCGTAGCGTGATAGCCCTGCTGGCTGACAGCCCGCGTGGCTATGAGCTGCTGAATACCGCGATGAACGACAGCGGCAAACGTGCCGCGATGTTTGGTTCTGTGTCGGTGATCCGCGAGTCCGGCGTCAACAGCCTGCGCGTGGGTGATGTGTATTACGTCGGCCATCTGCCGTGGTTCGAGCGCCTGTGGTATGCGCTGTCGAACCATCCGGTTCTGCTCGCCATCCTGGCTGCGGTCAGCGTGGTCTTGCTGGCATGGGTGCTGTGGCGTCTGCTGCGCATCATCAGCCGTCGTCGCCTTAACCCGGATGAGTAAGACGTGATGAAAGCCTTTCGCTGGTGTGTAGTCGCAGCGTTGATGCTGGCGGCGATCCCTCTTCGCGCCGCCTGTACCTGGCCTGCCTGGGAACAGTTTAAAAAGGATTACATCAGCGAGGGCGGGCGCGTCATCGATCCGAGCGACACGCGCAAAATTACAACGTCGGAAGGGCAAAGCTATGCGTTGTTCTTTGCCCTGGCCGCTAACGATCGCAAGGCGTTTGACCAGCTGCTGACGTGGACGCGCGATAACCTCGCCAGCGGCAATCTCAACGATCGTCTGCCCGCCTGGCTCTGGGGACAGAAAGACAAAGAAAATTGGGGGGTGATTGACACCAACTCCGCCTCAGATGCCGATGTCTGGATTGCCTGGTCGCTGCTCGAAGCGGGCCGGTTATGGAAAGACCCGGACTATACCCAAACGGGCAAGGCACTGCTAAAACGCATTGCCAGCGAGGAAGTAGTGAAAGTGCCGGGGCTCGGCTCAATGCTGCTTCCCGGTAAAGTCGGTTTTGCGGAAGAAAACGCCTGGCGCTTTAACCCCAGCTACCTTCCTCCACAGTTAGCGAGCTATTTCACCCGCTACGGTGCCCCGTGGACCACGCTGCGTGAAACCAATCTGCGGCTGCTGCTGGAAAGCGCGCCGAAAGGATTCTCGCCGAACTGGGTGCAGTATCAGAAAAACAAAGGCTGGCAGCTACAGCAGGATAAAACGCTGGAAGGGGGCTATGACGCCATCCGTGTCTATCTTTGGGTGGGCATGATGAGCGATAAAGATCCTCAAAAAGCCCGGCTGCTGACGCGCTTCCAGCCGATGGCGGCAAAGACAATCAAACAGGGCGTGCCGCCGGAGAAAGTGGATGTGGCGACGGGTAAACCCACCGGCAATGGCCCGGTCGGGTTCTCTGCCGCGATGCTGCCGTTTTTACTGCAGCGCGATGCCCAGGCGGTTCAGCGCCAGCGCGTGGCAGATCATTTTCCCGATAACAATGCCTACTACAGCTATGTATTGACTCTTTTTGGTCAGGGATGGGATCAGCATCGTTTTCGCTTCACCGCTAAGGGTGAATTAATACCGGATTGGGGCCAGGAATGCGCAAGTTCACAGTAAATCTACTCACTCTATCGCTTGGGCTGGCACTGATGCCGCTGGCGCAGGCCGTTAACTCTCCGCAGCAGAAACAGCTGCTGGAGCAGGTTCGGCTGGGCGAATCGACCCATCGCGAGGATTTGGTTCGTCAGTCGCTCTACCGTCTTGAGCTGATCGATCCGAACAACCCTGACGTCATTGCCGCCCGCTTTCGCTACCTGCTGCGCCAGGGCGATAACGCCGGAGCGCAAAAAGAGCTGGACCGCCTGAAGGGGATCGCCCCTGACTCCGGCGCGTACCAGTCCTCACGCAATACCATGCTGCTTTCCACCCCGGATGGCCGCCAGCAGCTTCAGCAAGCGCGCTTACTCGCTACGACAGGGCACACGCAGGAGGCGATTGCCGCCTATGACAAGCTCTTTGACGGCAACCCGCCGGGCGGCGACGTGGCGACGGAATACTGGAATGTGGTGGCGAAAGATCCTGCCCGTCGCGCTTCGGCCATCAACCAACTGAAAAAAATAAACAGCAGCAGCCCCGGGAATACCCAGCTCCAGACGACGCTGGCCCAGCTTCTGTTCCAGAGTGGACGCCGTGATGAAGGCTTTGCGGTGCTGCAGGAGATGGCTAAATCCACCGGCGGCCGCAGCCAGGCCTCTGACATGTGGTATGAGCAGATCAAAGACCAGCCAGCCAGCAGCGCCAGCGTCACCGCGCTGCAAAAATACCTGACCGTTTTCAGCGACGGCGATAGCGTCGCGGCGGCGCGCGCCCAGCTTGAGGCGCAGCAAAAGCAGCTCGCTGACCCGGCGTTCCGCGCGAAAGCGGAAGGGCTGGCGGCGGTGGATGCCGGGCAGGGGAGTAAGGCGGTGGCGGAGCTGCAAAAAGCCGTCAGCGCCAACCATGCCGACAGTGAAGCGGTGGGTGCCCTTGGGCAGGCCTATTCCCAGAAAGGCGACCGCGCCCGCGCGGTGGCACAGTTTGAAAAAGCGATTGCCCTCGATCCGCAGAGCGATAACCGCGGGAAATGGGACAGCTTGCTGAAGGTTAACCGCTACTGGCTGCTGATCCAGCAGGGGGATGCGGCGCTGAAGGCGAATAACCCGGCGCAGGCGGAGCGTTACTATCAGCAGGCGCGCAACGTCGACAATACCGACAGCTATGCGGTGCTGGGGCTGGGAGATGCTGCCGCCGCGCGTAAAGATAACGACGCGGCGGAGCGTTATTACCGCCAGGCGTTACGTATGGACAGCAGCAACAGCAATGCGGTTCGCGGCCTTGCCAATGTTTACCGCGCGCAGTCCCCGGAGAAAGCCTCGCAGTTTATTCAGTCTCTCTCCGCCAGCCAGCGCCGGAGTATTGATGATATTGAGCGTAGCCTGACTAACGAGCAGCTTTCCGCCCAGGCAGAACAGCTGGAGAGTCAGGGGAAATACGCTCAGGCGGCAGAAATTCAGCGTCGCCGTCTGGCACTCTCGCCCGGTGACGTCTGGATAACGTATCGTCTCTCGCGCGATCTCTACAGCGCGGGCCAGCGCAGCCAGGCGGATACCCTGATGCGCCAGCTTGCCAGCCAGAAACCGTCTGACCCGGAGCAGGTGTATGCCAACGGGCTCTACCTGTCCGGAAACGATCAGGACCGGGCCGCGCTGGCGCATCTGAATACCCTGCCGCGCAGCCAGTGGAACGGCAACATTCAGGAACTTGCCGACCGTCTGCAAAGCAATCAGGTGCTGGAAACCGCCAACCGCCTGCGCGACAGCGGCAAAGAGCAGGAGGCGGAAAATCTTCTGCGTCAGCAGCCTGCCTCCACCCGCATCGACCTGACGCTGGCGGACTGGGCGCAGCAGCGTGGCGATCTGAACGCGGCGAAAACGACGTACAGCGCCGTCCTGCAGCGTGAGCCGCAGAACGAAGACGCGATCCTCGGTCTGACCGAAATTTACAGCGCGGAAGGTAACAAAGATGCCGCCCGTGCGGAGCTCGCGAAACTGCCCGCCGCGCAAAACGGCCAGCCGCTGTCGCTCAATATGCAGCGCCGGATCGCGATGGCGCAGGCAGGTCTGGGCGATTCTGCTGCCGCAGAACAGACCTTCAGCAAAATCATTCCGCAGGCCAAATCGCAGCCCGCCTCCATGGAAAGCGCGCTGGTGCTGCGTGATGCTGCTCGCTTCCAGACGCAAAACGGCCAGCCGCAGCAGGCGCTGGAGACGTATAAAGATGCGATGGTGTCGTCCGGCATCACCACGACGCGTCCGGTGGACAATGACAGTTTCACCCGTCTGACGCGCAACGATGAAAAAGATGACTGGCTGAAGCGCGGCGTGCGCAGTGACGCCGGTGATTTGTACCGTCAGCAGGATGTTAACGTCACGCTGCAGCACGACTACTGGGGCTCCAGCGGCACGGGCGGCTATTCCGACCTGAAAGCGCATACCACCATGCTCCAGGTGGACGCCCCGCTCTCTGACGGGCGCATGTTCTTCAGAAGCGATCTGGTCAACATGGACGCCGGCACCTTTGATAACAATAACGGAACTTACGACCCTAAATGGGGGACCTGCTACGACACGCCGTGTAGCGGCAACACCAGCCAGAGCGACAGCGGCGCCAGCGTCGCCGTTGGCTGGCAGAATAAAACCTGGGCGATGGATATTGGTACCACGCCAATGGGCTTTGACGTCGTCGACGTGGTGGGGGGTATCAGCTACAGCAGCGATTTAGGCCCCATCGGCTACACCGTCAACGCCCATCGTCGGCCTATCTCCAGCTCTCTGCTGGCGTTCGCCGGGCAAAAAGATACCAATACCGGCACCACCTGGGGCGGCGTGCGCGCGACGGGCGGCGGGGTAAGCATCAGCTATGACAAAGGCGAGGCGAACGGCGTCTGGTCAAGCCTGAACGCGGAAACGCTGACCGGTAAAAATGTGGAAGATAACTGGCGCGTCCGCTGGATGACGGGTTATTACTACAAGCTCATTAATAAAAACAACGAGCGCCTGACGGTCGGCGTCTCCAATATGCTCTGGCACTACGATAAGGATCTGAGCGGCTATTCCCTCGGTCAGGGCGGCTACTACAGCCCGCAGGAGTATGTCTCCTTCGCGCTGCCGGTGACCTGGCGTAAGCGTACGGAAAACTGGTCCTGGGAGCTGGGTGGCTCGGTGTCCTGGTCCCACTCCAAAACCAAAGACGAGCTACGTTACCCGATCCAGAGCCTGATCCCGACCGATGAGCCAGGCCGCTATACCGACCGTGGCGCGATGGAAACCGGCAGCTCCTCCTCCGGAACGGGTTATACCGCGCGGGCAATTATCGAACGCCGGGTCACCTCCAACTGGTTTGTGGGCATGGGCGTAGATATTCAGGAAGCGAAAGATTACACCCCAAGCCATGCGCTAATTTATGTGCGCTACTCTGCTGCAGGCTGGCAGGGCGATATGGACTTACCGCCGCAGCCGCTTATTCCTTATGCGGACTGGTAATCGGATTTTCCTTAATCCATTTGTAAGTCTCTCTTAATAGCGCGGCAATCGGGTATACTCAGGCGCGCCAGGTTTACACCCTGGCGCGCCCTGCGCTTCGAGTTTTGTGGAGAGTCATTTTGCGTGTCAGCCGTTCCTTAACGATCAAACAAATGGCGATGGTCTCTGCCGTCACTATGCTGTTTGTACTGCTCTTCTGCGTAATTTTGCTGTTTCATTCCGTACAGCAGAATCGCTATAACACGGCTTCGCAGTTAGAAAGTATCGCCCGCTCGGTGCGCGGCCCGCTCTCCGCCTCGATCCTGAAAGGGGACATTCCCGAAGCGGAAACCATCTTAAAGCGCATTCAGCCTGCCGGCGTCGTTAGCCGCGCCGATGTCGTCTTACCCAACCAGTTCCAGGCGTTGCGGATGAGTTTTATCCCGGAGCGTCCCGTCCCGATGATGGTGATGCGCCTGTTTGAGCTGCCGGTGCAAATTTCTCTGCCTCTCTATTCGCTGGAACGTCCTGCCAATCCGCAGCCACTGGCCTACCTGGTTCTGCAGGCGGACTCGTACCGGATGTATAAATTCGTCATGAGTTGGGTGGTTACGTTAGTGACCACTTGCTTACTTATGACCCTGATCATCAGCGTAGCGCTGACGTGGTGTATAAACCGCCTCATTGTTCACCCGCTGCGCCGTATCGCCCGCGAGCTGAATGGGCTTTCGCCGCAGGATCAACTGGGGCACCAGCTTGAGCTGCCGCGTCTGCACCAGGACGATGAGATCGGTATGCTGGTGCGCAGCTACAACCTCAACCAGCAGCGCATCCAGCGTCATCAGGATGAGCTAAACAACAGCGCCACGCGCTTCCCTGTGTCGGAGCTACCTAATAAAGCGTTTCTGATGGCAATGCTGGAGCAGACCGTTGCGCGGCAGCAAACCACGGCGCTGATGGTGATTGCCTGTGAAACCCAGCAGGACACGGCGGGCGTGCTCAAGGAGAGCCAGCGTGAAATGCTGCTGCTGACGCTGGTGGAAAAGGTGAAGTCTGTCCTTGCCCCGCGCATGGTGCTGACCCAGGTCAGCGGTTACGACCTGGTGGTGATTGCCAACGGCGTGAAAGAGCCGTGGCACGCCATCACATTAGGTCAGCAAGTACTCACTGTCATAAATGAGCGGCTGCCCGTGCAGGGCATCCAGCTTCGTCCGAGCGCCAGTATCGGTATCGCCATGTACTACGGTGATTTAACGGCGGAACAGCTGTACCGCCGCGCGTTCTCGGCGGCGTTTACCGCCCGGCGCAAAGGGAAAAATCAGATCCAGTTCTTCGACCCGGAGCAGATGGAAAAGGCGCAGCAGCGCCTGACGGAAGAGAGCGATATCCTGACCGCGCTGGATAACCGTCAGTTCGCCCTCTGGCTACAGCCGCAGGTGAATCTACAGACGGGGGAAGTGAAAAGCGCCGAGGCGCTGCTCCGCCTGCAGCAGCCGGATGGCTCCTGGGAGCTGCCGGAGGGGCTGATTGAGCGCATCGAATCCTGCGGCCTGATGGTCACCGTTGGCTATTGGGTACTGGAGGAGTCCTGCCGCCAGCTTGCCGCCTGGCAGGAGCGCGGCGTAACGCTGCCGCTGTCGGTCAACTTGTCTGCCCTGCAGCTTATGCATCCGACGATGGTCTCCGAGATGCTGGAGCTGATCCACCGCTACCGGATCAAGCCTGATACGCTGACGCTGGAAGTGACGGAGAGCCGGCGCATTGACGATCCTAACGACGCGGTGGCCATCCTGAAGCCGCTGCGCAATGCCGGCATTCGTATCGCGCTGGACGATTTTGGTATGGGGTACGCCGGGCTGCGCCAGCTTCAGCACATGAAAGCCCTGCCGGTGGACGTGCTCAAAATCGATAAATCGTTTGTCGACGGGCTGCCGGAGGACAGCAGCATGGTGCAGGCCATCGTCCAGATGGCGCGCAGCCTCAAGGTGCACCTTATTGCCGAGGGGATTGAAACCGAAGCGCAACGCGTCTGGCTGGCAGAGGCGGGCGTCGAGAGCGGCCAGGGCTACCTTTTTGCCCCCGCGGTGCCGCCGGATGTCTTCGAGCAGCGATACCTTTCTGGCGCTGACCATAACGCAAAAGTGTAATTTTGTTGCTGGCTTGTGCGAGCCAGTTCAAAGTTCTTAACATTTGTGTTTCAAATTTGAACCGGGTTTATTTCTGTCCTGTTATACGGGTGTTATTTTAGAGCCGCAGGTTAACCATAACCTTACAAAGCCTGTGGTTTTTCTTCCCAAGGACACCTTATGAAAACCTCACTCTTCAAAAGTCTTTATTTCCAGGTCCTGACAGCCATCGCCATCGGTATTCTGCTGGGGCACTATTACCCGGAACTGGGCGCGCAAATGAAACCGCTTGGCGACGCGTTCGTTAAGCTCATTAAAATGGTCATCGCCCCGGTGATCTTCTGTACGGTGGTAACGGGCATCGCTGGTATGGAAAGCATGAAGGCGGTGGGCCGTACCGGTGCAGTGGCGCTTCTCTACTTTGAAGTGGTCAGTACCCTTGCGCTGATTATTGGTCTGATCATCGTCAACGTGGTACAGCCTGGCGCGGGTATGAACGTTGATCCCTCTACGCTGGATGCCAAAGCGGTCGCGGTCTATGCCGAACAGGCGAAGGATCAGGGCGTGGTCGCCTTCCTGCTGGACGTCATCCCTGGCAGCGTCATCGGCGCCTTCGCCAGCGGAAACATTCTGCAGGTGCTGCTGTTTGCCGTGATGTTTGGCTTCGCCCTGCACCGTCTGGGCAGCAAGGGCCAGCTTATCTTCAACGTGATTGAAAGCTTCTCGCAGGTCATCTTTGGCATCATCAATATGATCATGCGCCTGGCACCGATCGGTGCCTTCGGTGCGATGGCCTTCACCATCGGCAAGTATGGCGTTGGCACGCTGGTGCAGCTGGGTCAGCTGATCATCTGCTTCTACATCACCTGTATTCTTTTCGTGGTGGTGGTGCTGGGCTCCATCGCCCGTGCGACAGGCTTCAGCATTTTCAAATTCATCCGCTACATCCGTGAAGAGCTGCTGATTGTTCTGGGGACCTCCTCTTCAGAATCGGCGCTGCCGCGTATGCTCGACAAGATGGAAAAGCTCGGGTGCCGTAAATCGGTGGTCGGCCTGGTGATCCCGACGGGGTACTCCTTCAACCTTGACGGTACCTCGATATACCTGACGATGGCGGCCGTGTTTATCGCCCAGGCGACCAACAGCCATATGGATATTTTCCATCAAATCACCCTGCTGGTGGTGCTCTTGCTGTCGTCTAAAGGGGCTGCGGGCGTGACGGGCAGCGGCTTTATCGTGCTGGCGGCCACCATTTCTGCGGTGGGGCATCTGCCGGTGGCGGGTCTGGCACTGATTCTTGGTATTGACCGCTTTATGTCTGAGGCGCGTGCTCTTACCAACCTGGTGGGTAACGGCGTGGCCACGGTGGTGGTCGCGAAATGGGTGAAAGAGCTGGATCACAAGAAGCTCAACGATACGCTGAATAATCGCGCGTCTGATAGCAAAAATCCTGGTTTAACCTCCTAATCTTGTCACAATTGCCCGCATTCCCTTGTCGGGATGCGGGCTCCTGCGCATAATAACTGTTCATACCTGTCATAATTCGACAAGATTTTTTTTGGGTATATTTCACTTCGGACCGTGACGTTTTGCCGAACGCGCGGTCTAATCGACGTGTTTTCATCGTCATCTTTTAGAGTGCAGCGCGTCGCGAGACACTCTTTTTAACCAGGAATGTTGATCAGGGGTTCACATGCAGGGCACAAAAATTCGACTCTTAACCGGCGGTTTGCTGATGATGGCAGCAGCCAGTTATGTGCAGGCAGATGCGCTCCAGCCAGACCCGGCCTGGCAACAAGGCACGTTAGCGAACGGTTTTCAGTGGCAGGTGTTATCTACTCCACAGCGTCCCAGCGATCGTATTGAAATCCGTCTGTCCGTAAATACCGGCTCCCTTACGGAAAGCACTCAGCAAACCGGTTTTAGCCATTTTATTCCCCGTCTGGCGCTCACGCAGAGCGGCAGCTTGCAGGCAGTACAGGTGCGTTCGCTGTGGCAACAGGCCATCGATCCGAAACGCCCCCTTCCTCCGGCTGTGGTCTCCTATGACTACACCATGTTTAACCTGAGCCTGCCAAATAACCGTAACGACCTGCTTAAAGAAGCCCTTACCTATCTCTCCGATGCCTCTGGCAACCTGGCGATTACGCCGGACACCGTGAACTATGCGTTGAGCAACGGCGACATGGTGGCGACCTGGCCTGCGGATACCAAAGAGGGCTGGTGGCGCTACCGTCTGAAAGGCTCAACGTTGCTGGGGCACGATCCGGCAGAGCCGCTGAAGCAGCCGGTGGACGTCGAACAGGTAAAATCGTTCTACCAGAAATGGTACACCCCGGACGCGATGACGCTGATCGTCGTCGGCAATGTGGATAGCCGCGCGGTGGTTGAGCAGATCAACAAAGCGTTTGGCGATCTGAAGGGCAAACGTGAAACGCCAGCCCCTGTCCCGACGCTCTCTCCGCTGCGCGCCGAGCCTGTCAGCATTATGACGGACACCGTGCGCCAGGACAGGCTCTCCGTGATGTGGGATAACGCCTGGCAGCCTATTCGCGAGTCTGCGGCGCTGCTGCGCTACTGGCGTGCCGATCTGGCGCGTGAGGCGTTGTTCTGGCACGTTCAGCAGACGCTCAGCAAAAACAACGTGAAGAACATTGGCCTTGGCTTTGACTGCCGCGTGCTGTTCCAGCGTGCGCAATGTGCCATTAACGTTGAATCACCGGGCGATAAACTGAATGCAAACCTGGGTGTGGTGGCGAAAGAGCTGGAAAAAGTACGTAAAGAGGGGCTCTCTGAAGAGGAGTTCAACGCGCTGCTGGCCCAGAAAAAACTGGAGCTGCAGAAACTGTTTGCCACCTACGCTCGCGCCGATACCGACATTCTGATCAGCCAGCGGATTCGCTCCCTGCAGAATCAGGTTGTCGACATTGCGCCTGAGCAGTACCAGAAGCTGCGTCAGGACTTCCTGAACGGTCTGACTGTGAATATGCTGAATCAGGATTTACGTCAGCAGCTGTCGCAGGATATGGCGTTGATCCTTCTGCAGCCGAAAGGCGAGCCGGAATATGACATGAAGGAGCTTCAGAAGACCTGGGATTCCATTATGGCCACCGCGTCGCAGCCGGCGCAGGCTGCAACGGCTGATGATCTACACCAGGACGCGACGGATATTCCGCAGGGGCAGTAACCCCCTCACGCTGACCCTCTCCCGTTTGGGGAGAGGGTTAGGGGAAACTAAACAGGCATCGCCTCGCGCGGAATAATCGCCCCGCGATACTGAATCACGGTGCTGGCCGTCAGGTGCCCACGCTGTGCCGCCGCTTCCGGCGTTCCCCCCGTCAGGCGTACCGCCAGGTAGCCCGCGCTGAAGGAATCCCCCGCCGCAGTGGTATCAATCACTTTCTCTTTGGCCAGCTTCACCGCAGGGACCTCAACCACCGCTTCACCCGCAATCGCTACCAGGCACGACTCCGCGCCGCGCTTAATCACCACTTCGCTCACGCCTGCCGCCTGCGTGCGGGCAATCACGTCCTCTACCGGCTTTTCACCCCACAGGGCGTCTTCATCGTCGAGCGTCAGGAAGGCGATGTCCGTGCACTGCAGCATCTGCTGATAAACCTGCTGCGTCTCTTCGCGGCTGGCCCACAGGCGCGGGCGGTAGTTGTTATCAAAAATCACCTTCCCGCCGTTGGCGCGGCATTCGCGCAGCAGCGAGAGCAGCTTTTCGCGGCTGGTCGGGCTTAAAATCGCCAGGCTAATGCCGCTCAGATAGAGATAGTCAAACGTCGCCAGCTCTTCGCAGATGGCCGCAGCAGCGTCGCTCTCCAGCCAGAATTTGGCCGCGGCTTCGTTACGCCAGTAATAAAACGTGCGTTCGCCGGTGCTGTCGGTTTCGATGTAGTACAGTCCAGGCAAACGGTTTTCCATACGCTGTATAAGCGAGGTGTCAACATGTTCACTCTGCCAGGCTTCCAGCATCTGCTGGCTGAAGCTGTCCGTACCAAGGGCGGTGACGTAGTTCACGGTGAGTGCCTCAGGCGCAACCTGACGGGCAATGTAAACCGAGGTGTTTAACGTATCGCCACCAAATCCGCGGCTGACTTCCGCGCCTTTTTGTGACAGCTCAATCATGCATTCGCCAATCACGGCAATTTTTTTGGACATAGTCGTGAACCTGAACAGAAGAATTTTCAGCAGTGTGCGCCGAGTGAATTAGATGGTCAACTATATTAAAACGGTGTTCCATTATTTTATTTGAGCCAGCGCGTGTTCCGGCAAATTTCTGTCATCTTAATTTCATTTCCACGGTGAATTGAACATAAAGTTCTCAATTATCGCGCCGATAATCCTGTGACGAGTCCAGAAAGGCTATCCCAACAACAGGACATCTGAAATGAAGTCAGAGCAGGTTATCCAGCGGCTGAGCACTACGCCTGAGGCAAGTATTGAGAACTTGCAGGAGCATCGCTACTGGCTGCAATGTGAGCGCGCGTACACCTGGCAGCCGATCTATCGAACGGACGGTCGGCTGATGGCAATTGAGATTTTGACCGTCGTTACGCATCCCTCAAACCCTACTCAGCGCATCGCGCCGGATCGCTATTTTGCCGAAGTTGCCGTTCGCCAGCGTCTGGACGTGCTGGAAGAGCAGCTCCGTATGCTGGCGACGAAACAGGCCTTTTTCGAGCAGCATACGATCCTCGCCTCGGTGAACGTGGATGGCCCAACTCTGCTGGCGCTGCGTCAGAACGCGAAGCTGCAGGAGCTGATCGCCACCCTGCCGTGGCTGCGCTTTGAGCTGGTGGAGCACGTGCGCCTGCCGCAGAATTCCTCGTTTGCGTCAATGTGTGAATTTGGCCCGCTGTGGCTGGATGACTTTGGCACCGGTATGGCGAACTTCTCGGCCCTCAGCGAAGTGCGCTACGACTACATCAAGGTGGCCCGCGATCTGTTCATCATGCTGCGCCAGACCCCGGAAGGGCGGAATCTGTTTACGCTGTTATTGCAGTTGATGAATCGCTATTGCCAGGGGGTGATCGTTGAAGGCGTGGAAACGCTGGAAGAGTGGCGTGATGTGCAAAACTCTCCCGCAGCGGCGGCGCAAGGCTATTTCCTCTCTCGCCCCGTGCCGATGGATCTCCTCGAAAGCGCCAGAACGACCCTCTGATAGCCCCGTTTCCCTTTGTCTGGACTATAGTTTTACAGGACAGGTCATCAGGAAAGGGGATAACAATGACAAAAACAACCAGGGTCATTTCCTGGATTACAGGGATTTTCTTGTTGTTGATCGCGATCGTCGTCATCATTATCGCGACGTTTGACTGGAACCGCCTTAAGCCGACCATCAACCAGAAAGTCTCAACTGAGCTGAACCGTCCCTTCGCCATTCGTGGCGATCTGGGTGTGGTATGGGAACGTCAGAAAGAGGAGACTGGCTGGCGAAGCTGGATCCCCTGGCCGCACGTCCACGCCGACGACATTATTCTCGGCAACCCGCCGGATATCCCCGAAGTGACTATGGTGCATCTGCCGCGCGTGGAAGCCACGCTGGCGCCGCTAGCGCTCCTGACCAAAACCGTCTATCTACCGTGGATCAAGCTCCAGCAGCCTGATGCGCGCCTGATCCGCCTCTCTGAAAAAAACAATAACTGGACGTTTAACCTTGCCAGCGACGGCGAAAAAGATCCGAATGCCCAGCCCTCTTCGTGGTCATTCCGTCTGGACAATATTCTTTTCGATCGCGGGCGGATCGCCATCGACGATAAGGTCAGCAAGGCAGACGTGGAGATCCTGGTCGATCCGCTGGGTAAACCGCTGCCGTTTAGCGAAGTCACGGGCAATAAAGCGAAAGGCGATAGCGCCAAAGCGGGTGATTATGTCTTCGGCCTGACGGCAAAAGGGCGCTACAACGGTCAGCCGCTTAACGGGAAAGGGAAAATCGGCGGCATGCTGGCGCTCCGGAGCGAAGGCACGCCATTCCCGGTGCAGGCGGATTTCCGCTCGGGGAATACGCGCGTGGCGTTTGTGGGGACGGTCAACGACCCGATGAACATGGGGGGCGTCGACCTGCAGCTCAAGTTCGCCGGTGACTCGCTTGGCGAACTGTATGAACTGACTGGCGTACTGCTGCCGGATACCCCGCCGTTCGAAACGGACGGGCATTTGGTTGCCAAAATTGATACCGAAAAATCGTCCGTTTTTGACTACCGGGATTTCAACGGCCGCATCGGCGATAGCGATATTCACGGCACGCTGACCTACACCACCGGAAAACCACGGCCAAAACTGGAAGGGGATGTCGAATCCCGCCAGCTGCGTCTGGCCGATCTTGGCCCGCTGATAGGCGTGGATTCGGGTAAAGGGACAAAGTCAAAAGAGGTCAAAAAGGACGTTCAGCCTGCGGGAAAAGTGCTGCCTTACGATCGCTTTGAAACCGATAAGTGGGACGTGATGGACGCAGATGTGCGCTTCAAAGGGCGCAAGATTGAGCATGGCAGCACGCTGCCGCTGAGCGATCTCTCGACGCATATCATCCTGAAAAATGCCGACCTGCGCCTGCAGCCGCTGAAGTTTGGCATGGCGGGCGGGACGATTTCCTCCAACATTCACCTGGAAGGCGATAAAAAGCCGATGCAGGGGCGGGCGGAGATCCAGGCGCGTCGATTGAAGCTGAAAGAGCTGATGCCGAACGTGGAGCTGATGCAGAAAACCCTCGGTGAAATGAACGGCGATGCGGGCATTCGCGGGGTGGGGAATTCCGTGGCGGCACTGCTGGGCAGCGGCAACGGTAACCTGAAACTGCTAATGAACGACGGTCTGGTCAGCCGCAACCTGATGGAGATCCTGGGGCTGAACGTCGGTAACTTTATCATCGGGCAAATCTTTGGCGATGACGAGGTGCGGGTGAACTGCGCGGCGGCGAATGTGGATCTGGTTAACGGGGTGGCGCGTCCGCAGATTTTTGCCTTCGACACGGAAAACGCGGTGATTAACGTGACCGGTACCGCCAGCATGGCCTCCGAGCAGCTGGATTTGACCATCGATCCGGAAAGTAAGGGGATTCGTATTATTACCCTGCGCTCGCCGCTTTACGTGCGTGGGACCTTCAAAAATCCGCAGGCGGGCGTCAAGCCCGGGCCGCTGATTGCGCGTGGCGCGGTGGCCGCAGCCCTCGCGACGTTGGTCACCCCGGCCGCCGCGCTGCTGGCGTTGATTTCGCCGTCAGAAGGCGAGGCGAATCAATGCCGGACGATTTTGTCGCAGATGAAGAAGTAACGCCTTTCTCCCTCTCCCTGTGGGAGAGGGCCGGGGTGAGGGCATCAGGCCGCAATGAATTACAGCGCCTGATGCTTAGTCTCATGCGTCAGCAGCAGCGCAATCAACGTCAGCGCCGCCATGGCCGCCAGATAAACGCCCACGTAGAACAGACCATAATTTGCCTGCAGCCAGGTGGCGATATACGGTGCCACGGACGCGCCCAGAATAGACGAGACGTTATAGGAGAACGACGCGCCGGTATAACGCACTTCCGTCGGGAACAGCTCCGGCAGCAGCGCGCCCATCGGGCCGAAGGTCAGCCCCATCAGGCTCAGGCCAATCAGCAGGTACGCCATCACCAGCGCCGGGCTACCTGAACTCAGCAGCGGCGGGAAGACGAACAGAGCAAACAGAATGATCAGCGTGGTGATCGTAATCATGCTCGCACGACGACCAAACTTATCCGCCAGCAGGCCGGCAATCGGTACCATCACGCCAAACCCAATCACCGCCATCATCAGCATCCACAGCACTTCGTTACGCGGCAGGCCCAGCCCAACCGGTGCGGCAGCGGTACTGTAGGTCATGGAATACACCGTCATGATGTAGAACAGCGTGTAGGTCGCCAGCATGATAAACGTGCCCAGCACGGTCACGCGCACGTGTTTTGTCAGCAGGGTGCCCAGCGGCACTTTTACCTGTTTTTTCGCCGCGGCTACTTTTGCGAACACCGGCGTCTCATGCAGGGAAACACGCACATACAGGCCAATCAGCACCAGCACGGCCGAGAAGACAAACGGGATTCGCCAGCCCCAGCTCATGAACTGTTCGTCCGTCAGCAGCCAGGAGAGCAGCAGGAAGGTCCCGTTGGCAAAGAAGAAGCCAATCGGCGCGCCAAGCTGCGGGAATGAACCGTACAGCGCGCGTTTACGCGGCGGGGCGTTCTCGGTCGCCAGCAGCGCCGCGCCACCCCATTCACCGCCCAGCCCCAGACCCTGACCAAAACGCGCCAGCGCCAGCAGGACCGGCGCCAGAATGCCGATGGTTTCGTAGGTCGGCAGCAGGCCGATCGCCACGGTGGAGATGCCCATTGTCAGCAGCGAGGCCACCAGGGTGACTTTACGCCCAATACGATCGCCGAAGTGTCCAAACAGCGCGGAGCCAATCGGACGCGCCACAAACGCGATAGCAAAGGTCGCCAGAGACTGTAGCGTCGCCGCCGTCGGGTCTCCCTGCGGGAAGAAAATATGCGGGAAAACGATAACCGCTGCGGTGGCGTAAATGTAAAAGTCGAAGAACTCAATGGCGGTGCCAATCAGCGATGCGACGACAACTTTATTGCGCGAGTTTACCGGGACGTTTTCCGCACCAGAGTCGAGTGTTGTGGCTGTTGATTGCATAATATTTTCTTATTTTTTGTCGAACGAAAGGCCATATTACGCACAGCAAAAGCGACATTTCAATCTGTAACAAAATAGCTTCCTGATTATAAAATCAACAAAAAGCGGATAATGTTCAGGCCAGCCAAAATGCTTCCATGAAATGCTTCACGTTTTTTAAATATTGGTGGATAAAACTGGTTTTCGGTTAAATAAAAGTTACGGACTGGATTTATATGCTGAAATGATGAGTCGGGCTGAAATATCAGCCCGAGAGCGGAATTAACGGTGTGTTTTTCCGGGCATTCGCGTGTCGCCTTTGTACTCGGCGGTGGCAATCCACGCCGCGCAGAACAGGGTTAAACGCGCGAAGAAGTAGAAGAACGCCATCAGCCCCAGCACCGAGCCAAATGCCGCGCCGGACGGGGATTTCACCAGTGACGGTAGCGTGTAAGTCATCACGATTTTAATCACTTCAAAGCCGATCGCCGCAATCAATGTGCCGCGGAGCAGCGCCTTCTTACGCGGACGATGCCGAGGCAAGCGCCAGAAAATCCAGAAGAACAGCAGGTAGTTGGCGAAGATGGAAATCGCCAGTCCGATGCCGCGCCAGGCGGGCTTCAGCCATTCGATGTAATCAAGATAGAGCGCAGAAATAATCATCTGCTGCGCGGAGCCCGCCACGGAGGTAATGGAGAGCGTGACGACTAGCGCGATAAGCAGGCCAATCAGCGAAATAAAGTCGCGGAAATATTTAACCCAAATTTTCTCCTGATCCTGCGGTTTACGCTCCCACACCTCGCGCGACTGGGCGCGAATAGCTTCGCGGAGGTTGCCCATCCAGTTAACGCCGGAGTAAAGGGCGATGAGCAAACCGACGATCCCGACGGTGGTGCGCTGCTGAACGGCGGTGTTAATCGTGCTTTTCAGCGTGGTGGCGAGGGTTGGGTCACTGACGTTATTCAGGATCTTATTGAAAATATCCTGCAGCAGCGTTGGGTGCGACGCGAGCACAAAACCGGCCGCTGCAAACGACACCATCAGGATGGGGATCATCGACAGGAACGAAAAATAGGTGATCGCGGCACCGAACTGGTTCCCCATGCGGTCATTAAAGCGCTCGGTCGCACGTATTAGATGCGCAACCATGGGAAACTGCTGAATTCTCTCCGCCAGGCTGGTGACGGTGCCCAGCGCCTTGCTGGCGGTACCAGGGGCTTTAGCCTCTTCCGGCTCGGTTTCCATCTTCTTGATGGGTTCATAATCTAAATGTTGGGTGGGTCGTTGCGGGTTATTTTCCGGCGTCACGCGTCTTTTCCTTTTTCGTTTGGCTGGATGTTATTGAATTATAGCTTGCGACTAGTCCACGTAAGCTTTTGTGAGTTCGGTTAGCCACTCCATAAACAGGTGAACCCGGCGAGAGAGGTTGCGCCGGTGGGGGTAAATCAGGGAGACAGGCATCGGTTCCGCGCGATACTGCGGGAGGATCTCAATCAGTTTCTTTGCGCGCAGCAGGTCACGCACCCCAACGCGCGGGGCCTGAATGATCCCCAGCCCGGCAAGGCAGGCGGCCTGGTAAGTTTCCGTGCTGTTGACGGTTAGCACCCCGCCCGTTTTTATCCACTGCGTCGTGCTACCGTTATAAAATTCAAAGCCCTGAGGGCGGCTTCCCAGCATCGCGGCATAATGAATCACGGCGTGCGAGCCTAAATCGTCCAGCGTGTCAGGGTAGCCAAAACGCGCCAGATAATCCGGGCTGGCGCAGTTGATCACCGACAGCTTGCCCAGCGGACGGGCTATCAGCCCTGAGTCCTTCAGGGAACCCACGCGGACGACGCAATCAAACCCTTCCCGGACCACATCCACCAGACGATCGCTGCTGCTGAGCTCCAGTTCGATACCCGGATACTGCTGTAAAAACGCAGGCAGTTTGGGGATGACGACATTTCGAGCAACGCCAACGGGCATATCCACGCGCAGCCTTCCGCTGATGCTGGAGGGATCGTGCTGAAACATACCGTCCAGCTCATCCAGGTTCGCCAGCAGATCTTTTGCCCGTTCGTAATAGACCATGCCGTCCTGCGTCAGGCTGACGCGGCGCGTGGTACGGTGCAGTAGCTGGGTGCCAAGCCGGTTTTCCAGTGCCTGAATTTGCCGGGAAACGCTGCCTTTCGGCAGCGTTAATGTCTCTGCTGCGCGGGAAAAACTCTCCAGTTCCGCGACGCGAACAAACAGCTGCATTGCGTGAATTTTATCCATAGATGAAGCTCATTGTTGTTTGCACTGAAACAGTGAAGCGTTATTACCCATCTTTATTGATCTTCTATCACCTAATAAGCTCTTTCTCAATCTCCATAACAGCCAAAACGAGGTTTATGATGACTGAACGTATCGCATTAGTGACGGGTGGTAGCCGCGGCTTAGGTAAAAACGCTGCGTTAAAGCTGGCTGCAGACGGCACGGGAATTATCCTGACCTACAATCGTAGCCAGCAGGAAGCGCTGGAAGTTGTGCGCGAAATTCAGGAAAAAGGCGTCAAGGCGGCGGCATTAAAGCTCAACGTCGGGGATATCGCCAGTTTCGAAAATTTTGCTCAACAGCTTCAGGAGATCCTGAAGAGCGTCTGGCAGCGCGAAACATTTGATTATTTATTGAACAATGCCGGAACGGGTTTATACGCACCCTATACCGAAACGACGGAAGCCCAGTTTGATGAGGCGCTGAACATTCACTTCAAAGGGCCTTTCTTCCTGACGCAGCGCCTGCTGCCTCTGCTTAACGACGGGGGGCGGATCCTCAATGTCTCCAGCGGACTGGCCCGCTTCACCCAGCCAGGTTCAGGAACCTACGCGGCCATGAAAGGGGCGATGGAAGTGCTCACCCGCTATCAGGCGAAGGAGCTTGGAGCGCGCGGTATCTCCGTCAATATTATCGCACCAGGCGCGATCGAAACCGACTTTGGCGGTGGGCGCGTGCGCGACAACGCGCAGCTTAACCAGATGCTGGCGTCGCAGACGGCGCTGGGGCGGGTAGGTTTGCCGGACGATATCGGGGATGCCATTGCGGCGCTACTTAGCGATAAGCTTGGCTGGATGAACGCGCAACGTATTGAAGTGTCAGGCGGTATGTTCCTGTGATGTCTGATGTTAAGGGGAAGGAACCCCTTAAGGAAATCCTTAATATGGATGTGTCAAAATGCGGGTAAATATAAAAACCACTGGCGGATTTGTAACCTCTCCATTCATTGAGTTTTTTCTTAAATAGCGCCTATGTAGAATCCCCCTTCGCTATTCTCAGAGGGAGAAATACGATGCGAGTAATCATGTTTGACAGGCAGTCGATATTTATTCATGGAGCGATACACGGTTTGCAGAAATTAATTCCTGAAATAAATATAACGGGGGCTTGTCAGGCAGACGATTTATGGACGCAAATATCCGCGTCACCGTCTGCTATCGTCATGATTGACGGCAATTTAATTCAGGATGAGGAGAGTTCTTTCCTGGATGAAATCATGCATCGCTTCCCGTCGGTACGGGTGATGATGGTTCTGGCAAAAAAAGAGACCCGATGGGTTGAACAACTCATGCAGCGAAACGTGATGGCTATTATCCCCCGTAACGCCAACCCTGAGCGGTTTGCCGCCGTGCTGGATTCCGTGTCCAGAGGGATGGTCTGCTTTCCCGCTGAGTGGGTCAGCCAGCAATCGTCAGCGCAGGCGTTACTTTCCTTAAGCGAGCGTCAGCGTGAGGTGCTGAAGCTGCTGGCGGCGGGCGAATCAAACAAAGAAATTGGTCGCAATCTCAACATCAGTGCGGCCACGGTAAAAGCGCATCTGGAAGCGCTTTTTCGCCGGCTGGAGGTAAAAAACCGAACCCAGGCAGCCATGTACTACACCCGGGCGACGGCCTGAAGCAGCGCTTTCGGGAGTGAAGACGTCACGCCGAAACTCAGTATCATCAGTACCAGCGCGTCATGCTGCTGCTGGGTTAATGGATGTATACACTTTTCCCGCAGCAGCGTTTCACACAGCTGAATATCTTCATGGAGTAAATATTCCGCCTGAAGAGGCGTGATAAGGCCGTGAAAATTTTCCCGTTCGCGGATCACATGCCCATACCCGATAACCCATACACCCTTTTCATCACGATATTTCTCCAGTGAAAGCCCTTGATGTTTCTTTATTAATTCTATGGCGGCAGAAGATATATTTAGCGCATGACCGTTCATATTCGTTTCCTCTTAATGGCGATACTGTAGAGGAATCGCGGTACGAGCAATATCCGCCAAATGGCTATTGATCAGGAATTATTGTTCAGGTATTCCTGCCGTAATAACCCAAATAACCAGTCATTTTGCCAGCGACCGGAAAGGTAATAGCTTTCACGTAGCTCGCCTTCCAGCTGGAAGCGAGCTTTTTCCAGCAGGCGCCTGGAGGCGACGTTTCCCGCGGTGACGGTGGCGGTGAGCCGACGAATACCGCCCTGATGAAAGGCGTAATCGCAAAGCGCCTGCAGGGATTCGAAGCCGTAACCTTTGCCCTGCGCCTCGGGGGCAAAAAGAAAGCCCACTTCGGCGCAATCTTCTTCCCGATGAATATACCCGGTAACGCCCAGCGGGGCCTGTGAGAGGGCATCACGTACGACGAGGCACAGCCAGTGCGCGCTGCCAGGCGTCCAGGGCGTCAGGCGCGAATCAAACGCCTCCCGGATCGCTGCGACGGGGCGGTTCTCCGCCACAAAGCGCATGACTTCGGGGTGTTGCTGCAACGCCAGAAAAAAGGGCCAGTCTTGCTCCTGCAGGGGCGAGCAGTTCAGGCGTGAGGTCATTAAAACTGGCATTAAGATTCTCCTGAAGCATTTTAAATGATTTTAGGGTTGTCACTTTATTTCAACAGAAAGTCAGGTATGGTTAAGCGCGTATAAATAAAAAGAAAAACGGCCATTAGTGCCCATTCCGGATGTCTTCGCTGTCGCTTAAGGAAAACAATGACTCTCAGCACATCACATCATATCCGCGAACAGTTTGAACACTGTCTGGCGGTCATTCGCCAGGCGTCGGTGGAAATCTTGCTTCTTCTGAATGTACATGTTTCTGAGGGAAAAGATCCACGCTGGTTTCTGGAACAGCTGGACAGCGCGCGTTTAGGCCTCGGGGGATGGGCTACGGTTGCGAAGAAGCTTAACCTGAATGATGCCGAGATGTCGGAATTTACGCTGCAGCTGCGCCTGCTGCAGCAGCGCGTCCCGCAGTACGAAAGCGGGCAGGATGTCAGTGAAAACCAGCTTATTGCGGCGATGCGGTTTGTGACTACGCTGGAACATCTTCGTCTGCAGCAGCCGCTTCTGACCTACAGCACCGAACTGGCCCCGGGAAGCGAACTCCAGCAACAGCAGGCGCACAAGCAGGTACGCGCAATTGAGTTAATGATTAAAGGCCTCATTCAGCAGGCCTGGCCCGATCAGGTGCGGCTCAATAATCATCTTAAAACCTTATTTAACGCTGACCGCGTACGGCGCTGGCTGAAGCATGGCGAAATCAACGATGTCCTGAGCGGCATGATGTTCAGTGAACTGGCGCAAATGCTGGTGGATAAAAAAGAGTTCAGCCGCTATTACGCCTCGCTGTTTAACGACCCGTCCATGCTGACGCTCCTGGTGGAGCCGCGCAAAACGCTGCAAACCTTCCTCGACGACATCCGGCAAATCCGCAACAGCATTACGGTGCAGAAAACGTTAAGTTCGGCGCAAATTCAGCTGCTGGATAACTACTACATGCAGATCTCCCGTCCGGTTCAACGCGCATTTGAGGAGGGGAGAACGCGCGTCAACCCGGCCGGATTCATGGCGGTGGATGCCAGCGAGCTGCACGCGTTCTGGGAAAGGGCGCAAAAAATGGATCGGGTTACCGGTGGGGATCTGTTTGAAGTCCGCGACACGATTGAAAAGCCGACCCAGCGCGCCCCGCGCACGCCCGAACAGCGTGAGCAGCTTATCTCCGGTGCGCTATGGGGAGCGGTCGGCGTGATGGTGATTGCCATCGTGGTAGGCGGCTTCTGGCTGGTGACCAGCAGCAAACCGCAGCCTGCGGCCGAAAATACGGCGCAAGCGGCGGCTCCGCCGCAGGAGATGCGCGAAACCCCTTCCTCGCGCGAGACGCTGACGCGCATGGGAGTGACCTGGGACGAGAGTAATTTCCGTTCGGCGATTAACCGCAACGATACTCGCGTGGCGCTGCTCTTTTTGCAGGGGGGGATGGACTGGAAGCTGTCATGGACCGAAGAGGCGATGTCGGCAGGCTATGACGACGTTCTGGAGCTTATGCTGCGCTATCGGCAGAACATGGCAGAAGAGAAGCCGTGTCGTCGTTTCATCAATACGCTCAGCCACGCCATGTCAAACGGCGAGTCCCTGACGTCAATACGTAAAGAGTATCTGAAAGCGTTCTGCACCGTGCCGGCCGTGGTGAAGCGCCAGAAGCACGATCTTGAGATGGCAACGCGACGTGCGCAGTCACAGCCGGATGCCACCACGAAAAAATGGCAGTCTATTCAGACCGCCATTTATGAGGTGATTCGCTAAAGTTTTCCCCCTTTCCCCAGAGGGGAGAGGGGCCAGAACGCACCCCTCTCAAGGCTCCCCATACAACCCAATCAACCGTCGCACCACGCCGTTCGTCCAGCCGAAGCCATCCTGTAGCGGATACTCCCCGCCGCCCCCTTCGCGCGGCGTACTGCTGGCGATGTGGTACTTCTCAATCAGCTTGTGGTGCGTCTTGTAGAAGTGGTTCACCGTATGCAGCCAGCTCCAGGCGATTTCATCCCCCAGCGAGTCGTTGCCGTACTGCTTGAACCCCTGGATCGCCATCCACTGCAGCGGCGCCCAGCCGTTGGGTTTATCCCACTGCTCGCCGGTTTCGTACTCGGTTGCCAGAATCCCACCCGGCGTCAGCAGACGCGCTTTTACCGCGTCAGATAAACGTTCTGCCTGCTCGTGCGTCGCCATTCCAACATACAGCGGCACAATGCTGGCGGCAGAAAACAGCGCCATCTGCTCGCGTCGCCAGTCGTAATCGCGGTAACAGCCACTCTCCTCGTCCCACAGATAGCGGTTCACCGCCGCGCGGCGATCGGTGGCCTTCTGGCGGAACAGCTCGGCCGTCTCTTTATCCCCTTTCGACGCCGAGATATTGGCAATCGCGCTCTCCAGCTTAAACAGGAAGGCGTTCAAATCGATGGGGATAAACTGCGTCGTGCGGATGCTGGCGAGCCGCGCCGGATCGCGCAGCCAGCGGGAGGAGTAATCCCAGCCAGACGCTGCTCCCGCACGCAGATCGCGATAGACCTCATTCGGCGGACGGCCCGAGTGGCGGGCGGTTTCCACGTCCTCAATCCACGATTCGTCGCGCGGGGTGTCACGGTCGTCCCAGTAGCGGTTCAGCAATGAACCGTCCGGCATGCGCACCGCGCTGCGGTAGGCCTGATTAAGCAGGAGCGACTCCGCGCCGTCCATCCAGAAGGCATGCTCCATTTTGAGATGGTCGAGGTAACGCTTCGCGCCGCGCACGCCGTCCTCTTCAAACAGCTCCACCATCAGGGCAAAGACCGGCGGCTGCGAGCGGCTGAGATAATAGGTGCGGTTGCCGTTAGGGATATGGCCGTAGCGTTCGATCAGCCACGCAAAGTTATCCGCCATGCACTTCAGCAGATCGTTACGGCCACTTTCCGCCAGCCCCAGCATGGAGAAGTACGAATCCCAGTAGTAGGTCTCGCTGAATCGCCCGCCGGGCACGATATAGGCCTGCGGCAGCGCCAGCAGGGACGACCAGGGAATATGGTCCTGCGGTTCGCGCGTCAGGACGGGCCACAGGCTATCAATGTGCTCTTTCAGCGACAGTCCGGGGTCGGAGACATATTCCGTGCTGTAGGTTTCAGGCAGCCAGAAGTGGTTCTCAACGAACTGGCGCAGGTCGAAATCCCGGTGCCGTCTGACCTTACGGTAGCGGATCAGAATATCCAGCGGATCCATCTTCGGCGCGCAGTCGGGGAAGGTTTTGCTGTCCGCAAACAGCCGCGTCGACTGGACGTGTTCGAACAGTTCAAGGTAGCGATCGGCGGGCGTCAGGGCATCTGAGGCGGGTAGCCCCTCGATCATTTCGGGTTCCGGCTCCGCCTCAATCATCTCATCCAGTTTTAACTCGCAGGGATCGGTCTCGTAGCGCAGCTCTTCTGCAATCTCGAATTCGATGTTCTCGGTAGCCTGTAGTTTCTGGTTGAACATGGTGATAGGGACCTCCGGTTGTGTGTTCTGAAGACAGGTTTCTCCGGGCGTCCTATAAGCGTAGACATTCGCTTCGGTAGATGTGGAGGGATATGTGCGGTAGATCACTCTTTTCGGAGCATTCGTTTTGCAACGATTTATGTATGTGAATAAAAAAAGCCCCTCCGGAGAGGGGCTTCTGCATTATCGCATGGTGACAAACTCTTCCGCCGCCGTCGGGTGGATCGCCACGGTGTTGTCGAAGTCTTTCTTGGTCGCACCCATCTTCAGCGCCACCGCAAAGCCCTGCAGGATCTCATCCATGCCGAAGCCGATGCCGTGGATACCGACAATCTTCTCTTCCGGGCCCACGCAGACCAGCTTCATGCGGCACGGCTGACGGTGAGAGGTGACGGCGGTATACATCGCGGTGAATGCGGATTTATACACTTTCACCTGGTCGTCGCCGTACTGCTCACGGGCCTGCGGCTCGGTTAAGCCGACGGTGCCGATTGGCGGGTGACTAAAGACCACGGTCGGGATGTTGCTGTAGTCCAGATGCTCGTCCGGCTTGTTGTTGAACAGACGCTCGGAGAGACGACGGCCTGCCGCAACGGCCACCGGCGTCAGCTCAACCGCACCGGTGTTATCACCGACGGCGTAAATGCCCGGTACGCTGGTATTCTGGAACTTATCGACGACGATGTAGCCTTTTTCGTCGGTTTTCACGCCGGTCACCGCCAGGTTAAAGCTGTCGTTCGCCGGTTCACGGCCAATCGCCCAGATCAGGCAATCAACGGTCTGGCTGCGGCCATCTTCCAGCTCAAGGGTCAGGCTGCCGTCCGTGTTTTTAACGACCGCTTTTGGCACGGCGTTGGTGTGCAGGGTTGGGCCTTCGGTGTTCATCACTTCAACCAGCGTATCGACGATCAGCGGGTCAAAGCTGCGCAGCGGTGCGTGTTTACGCACGAACAGGTGCGCTTCTGCACCCAGGCCGTTAATCACGCCAGCCAGCTCAACCGCGATGTAGCCCGCGCCCACCACGGCAACGCGCTCAGGCAAGGCAGGCAGCTCGAAGAAGCCGTCGGAGTCGATACCGTATTCCGCGCCCGGAATATTCGGGTGGCTCGGACGGCCGCCGGTGGCGATCAGGATATGATCGGCGGTGATCGTCTCGCCGTTCACTTCGATCGTTTTCGCGTCCACAAAGCGGGCGAAGCCGTGAATCACGTCGACGTTATTTTTGCCCAGCACGTTGTCGTACGAGGTGTGAATGCGGTCGATGTAGGCGGTACGGCTGGCGATCAGCTTGTCCCAGTCGAAATTGTTGATGGTGGTGTCAAAGCCGTAGTCCGGACCGTACATATAGATCGCTTCACGAATTTGCGCCGCGTGCCACATCACCTTTTTCGGTACACAACCCACGTTCACGCAGGTGCCGCCCAGCGCTTTGGCTTCAATCAGCGCACATTTCTGGCCGTACATGGCCGCGCGGTTGATGGAGGCGATGCCGCCGCTGCCGCCGCCGATTGCGATGTAGTCATAATGCTTAGTCATAGCTTTTGTCCTTAATCGTGAATTGCCGCGATTGTATACCTGAAATCAATAGTTTCCACCGATGGCTGCAATTACTCCGGCACGATCCAGCTGACGGTGGCGTGGCCCGTTCCGGCTGGCACCAGCGTTTTGTGCAGCCACGGCAGCACGTTGTTCATCTGCGCTTCGAGCTTCCACGGCGGGTTAATGACGATCATGCCCGAAGCGGTCATGCCGCGCTGGTCGCTGTCCGGGCGTACCGCCAGCTCGATCTGCAGAATTTTGCGGATGCCGGTCGCCTCAAGGTCTTTGATCATGCGCTTGATCTGCGCGCGCAGCACCACCGGATACCACAGGGCGTATGTCCCGGTGGCGAAGCGTTTGTAGCCTTCGTGGATACCGGTCACCACCGCCTGATAGTCGGTTTTGATTTCGTACGGTGGGTCGATCAGCACCAGGCCGCGACGGGAAACCGGCGGCAGCTTGGCTTTCAGTTGCTGGTAGCCGTCGGCTTTGTCGACGCGGGCGCGGCTGTCTTTCTGAAATTCCGAACGCAGCAGCGGGAAGTCGCTCGGGTGCAGTTCGGTCAGCTGGAGGCTGTCCTGCTCGCGCAGCAGCTGGCGGGCAATCAGCGGTGAGCCAGGGTAGTAGCGCAGCTGGCCGTTGCGGTTGAAGTGATTCACCACGCCAATGTAAGGCTCCAGCTCGGCGGGCAGGTCGTCCTGCTGCCAGATGCGGGCGATGCCCTCAAGGTATTCGCCGGTACGCTCGGCATGCTCGCCGCTCAGCTGATAACGGCCCGCGCCCGCATGGGTGTCCAGATAGAGAAACGGCTTCTCTTTCTCTTTAAGCGATTCAATGATCAGGCTCTGAACGGTGTGTTTGAGGACGTCGGCATGGTTGCCAGCGTGGAAGCTGTGGCGATAACTGAGCATGGGTAATGGTATTCCGCTGAATTGACGATTTGCCACAGTTTACAGCAGAACGGCACAGATTACCCGCAGGCCCGGTAAGCGCAGCTATTGAAATCCTCTACACTTAACCCCATTACTGAAAACAATATGCACAGCGCCGGATGCGCGCTTCATTCACCTATTTCAACAGGACAGCGTTTATGACCAATCCATTACTGACGCCTTTTTCGTTGCCGCCGTTTTCTAAAATCCTCCCCGAGCATGTAGTCCCAGCCGTTACGCAATCGCTGGACAACTGCCGCGCGGCGGTAGAAAGCGTGGTCGCGCAGGGCGGGCCGTACACCTGGGAAAATCTGTGTCAGCCGCTGGCCGAAGTGGACGACGTGCTGGGGCGTATCTTCTCTCCGGTAAGCCACCTGAACTCGGTAAAAAACAGCCCGGAACTGCGCGAAGCCTACGAACAGACCCTGCCGCTGCTCTCTGAGTACAGCACCTGGGTCGGCCAGCACGAAGGGCTCTACAAAGCCTACCGCGACCTGCGCGACGGCGACCATTATGCCGAACTGAATACGGCGCAGAAAAAATCGGTTGATAACGCCCTGCGTGATTTCGAACTGTCCGGTATCGGTCTGCCAAAAGAGAAGCAGGTTCGCTACGGTGAAATCGCTGCGCGCCTGTCCGAACTGGGTAACCAGTACAGCAATAACGTCCTTGACGCCACCATGGGCTGGACGAAGCTGATTACCGACGAAGCAGAGCTGGCGGGAATGCCGGAAAGCGCCCTGGCGGCGGCGAAAGCCCAGGCCGAAGCGAAAGAGCAGGAAGGCTTCCTGTTAACGCTGGATATCCCGAGCTATCTGCCGGTGATGACCTACTGCGACAACCAGGCCCTGCGTGAAGAGATGTACCGCGCCTACAGCACCCGCGCCTCCGATCAGGGGCCGAATGCCGGTAAGTGGGACAACAGCCCGGTCATGGCGGAAATCCTCGCACTCCGTCACGAGCTGGCTCAGTTGCTGGGCTTCGACAGCTACGCGGATAAATCCCTCGCCACCAAAATGGCCGAGAACCCGCAGCAGGTGCTCGATTTCCTGACCGATCTGGCCAAACGTGCTCGTCCTCAGGGTGAGAAAGAGTTGGCCCAGCTGCGCGCCTTCGCGAAAGCGGAGTTTGGCGTGGACGAGCTGCAGCCGTGGGATATCGCGTACTACAGCGAAAAACAGAAGCAGCACCTCTACAGCATCAGCGACGAGCAGCTGCGCCCGTACTTCCCGGAAAACAAAGCCGTCAACGGCCTGTTTGAAGTGGTTAAACGCATTTACGGCATTACCGCTAAAGAGCGTACTGATATTGGCGTCTGGCATCCGGACGTGCGCTTCTTTGAACTGTATGACGAGAAAAACGAACTGCGCGGCAGCTTCTACCTCGATCTCTACGCGCGTGAGAACAAGCGCGGCGGGGCGTGGATGGACGACTGCGTGGGCCAGATGCGTAAAGCAGACGGTTCTCTGCAGAAGCCGGTCGCCTATCTGACCTGTAACTTCAACCGTCCGGTAAGCGGCAAACCTGCGCTGTTCACCCACGACGAAGTGATCACCCTGTTCCACGAGTTCGGTCACGGCCTGCACCACATGCTGACCCGCATCGAAACCGCCGGCGTCGCCGGTATCAGCGGGGTGCCATGGGATGCGGTCGAGCTGCCAAGCCAGTTTATGGAAAACTGGTGCTGGGAGCCGGACGCGCTGGCGTTTATCTCCGGCCACTATGAGACCGGCGAACCGCTGCCCAAAGAGCTGCTGGATAAAATGCTGGCGGCGAAAAACTACCAGGCGGCGATGTTCATTCTGCGTCAACTGGAGTTCGGCCTGTTCGATTTCCGTCTGCACGCCGAGTTCAGCCCGGAGCAGGGGGCGAAAATCCTCGAAACGCTGGCCGAGATTAAAAAGCAGGTTGCCGTTATTCCAGGGCCAACCTGGGGCCGATTCCCGCACGCGTTCAGCCACATTTTCGCGGGCGGCTACGCGGCGGGTTATTACAGCTACCTGTGGGCCGACGTGCTGGCGGCGGATGCCTTCTCTCGCTTCGAGGAAGAGGGGATCTTCAACCGCGAAACCGGCCAGTCGTTCCTTGACAACATCCTGACCCGCGGCGGTTCTGAAGAGCCAATGGTGCTGTTCAAACGCTTCCGTGGCCGCGAGCCGCAGCTGGATGCGATGCTTGAGCATTATGGGATCAAAGGCTGATTGTTACGTGAAGATCTGCTTAGTGGATGAAACGGGCGCCGGAGACGGCGCCTTATCTGTTCTGGCGGCCCGCTGGGGGCTGGAGCACGATGAAGAGAACCTGATGGCGCTGGTAATGACGACAGCACATCTCGAATTACGCAAGCGCGATGAACCGAAGCTCGGCGGGATTTTTGTCGACTTCGTTGGCGGCGCGATGGCGCACCGGCGTAAGTTCGGCGGCGGTCGCGGCGAAGCGGTGGCCAAAGCGGTCGGCATTAAGGGGAGCTATCTCCCGGACGTGGTGGACGCCACGGCGGGGCTGGGACGCGATGCGTTTGTGCTGGCGTCGGTGGGCTGTCATGTGCGGATGCTGGAGCGTAATCCGGTTGTCGCCGCGCTGCTCGACGACGGGTTGACGCGAGGCTATGCGGACCCGGAAATCGGCCCGTGGCTGCAGGAGCGTTTGCAGCTTATCCACGCGTCAAGCCTGACGGCGCTGACGGACATCACCCCGCGTCCGCAGGTGGTCTACCTCGACCCGATGTTCCCGCATAAGCAGAAAAGCGCGCTGGTGAAGAAAGAGATGCGGGTATTTCAGTCGCTGGTGGGGCCGGATTTAGACGCAGACGGCCTGCTGGAGCCGGCTCGTCAGCTCGCGACGAAGCGGGTGGTGGTGAAGCGTCCGGATTACGCGCCGCCGCTGGCGGACGTTGCTACGACCAACGCGGTGACCACGAAAGGGCATCGGTTTGATATTTATTCGGGTACGCCGGAATAAAAAAAGCCGGGTGGCGGCTTCGCCTTACCCGGCCTACTTTCAGTGCCGCTTTTTTTGCACTTACTCGTCTTCTTCGTCGCGCAGCGGAACAATCAGCATGTCCACGTGAACGGTGTTAATCAGCTGGCGTGCTGAAGACATCAGCTTGCTCCAGAAGTCCTGATGGTGACCGCATACCACCAGATCCATATCGTATTTCTTAATCGCATCAACCAGCACCTGACCCAGGTCGCCGCTGCCGCTCAGGGTTTCGGTGATCG